>ENA-ORXU01000680-ORXU01000680.1-marine-metagenome-genome-assembly--contig:-NODE-680-length-35984-cov-8.054335_pt1 | contig 35984 bp, 32 predicted proteins | sample MGYA00237869_ERZ511484 | MGnify/ENA metagenome assembly ERZ511484 | reverse complement strand
CGGCTCCGGCTCCGGCTCCGGCTCGGGCTCCGGCTCGGGCTCCGGCTCCGGCTCCGGCTCGGGTTCCGGCTCGGGTTCCGGCTCGGGTTCCGGCCGGTTCCGGGCGAGTTCCAGCGTGCTGACTAACCGCTCACCGGCATCCGGTTCGTCGATCGGGCGGCTACGCTCGTCGAGCTGATCCGGAACGAATCGTTCGGGCTCGTCGACCACCCAGCTACCCAGCGCGACGAGCCCGCCGATGGCGCCGATCAGTACCACCCAGCAGACCGCGACGATCGCGTTGCCGGTCGCACGTGACGGCGGATTCATGATGAGCGTCTCGGGACAGGTGGGCGAGCGAAGCCCGCGGGCGTGCAGTGTCCGCGCCGGCCGGGCCGGCAGCAAGCCGCGAGCAAGGCCGGATCCACCGTGTGTGACGTACGTCTCAGTTCAGACCGGCCAGGACGCGTAGAGCGCGCTCGTGCAGCGCGTGATCACCCGCCGCGAGCACGGTTCCACCGGCACTGGGGTCGCCCCCGCGCCAGTCGCTCATCACGCCGCCGGCACCCTGGACGATCGGCATGAGCGCCTGCACGTCCCAGGGCGCCAGATCCGCCTCGACGACCAGGTCGACCTGCCCGCTGGCCAGCATCGCGTAGCCGTGGCAATCGGTGCCGTAGCGGACGATGGGCACCCGCGAAGCCAGTCGGGCAAAGGCGGTGCGCAGCGACGACGTGTCGAACATGTCCGGCGTCGTGCAGCACAGCACGGCCCGCTCCAGGTCGGTACCCCGGCGGGTGGACAAGGGGTAGCGCCGTCCGGCGACGATTCGCATCGCCTGATCGTCATGCCCCAGGTAGCGCTCACCCAGCACGGGCTGGTCGAGCAGCCCGAACCGCGGTTCGCCTTGCAGGCGCAGCGCGATCAGCGTTCCCCACACCGGTACGCCGGCGATGAACGCGCGCGTGCCGTCGATCGGATCGACGATCCATGCATCGGCCCGGCCGTCGGTGGCGCCTGTTCGATCCTCGGTCGACTCCTCGCCGATGAACCCGATCGTGGGCGCCCCGGATTCGAGCACCAGACGGATCGCCCGCTCCGCCGCTCGATCCGCATCGGTGACCGGGTCGAAGGCGGTACGCGCGCCGACCGACTTGTCGCTGACCTGCAACGGCTGACGGAAGGTTGCCAGCGTGATCTTCGCGGCGGCGTCGGCGGCCTGCTGCGCCAGCAGGATCAACTCGTCCGGCACGGGGAGCGGTATCGTCATCCGCGCAAGTCTCGCAGCAAATCGGGTCCGGTGCTGCCGCCGCAAGCCCGGACGAAGGCCGTGATGGCGTGATAACCGGACAGGCAAGTGCGCCGGTGCGTCCAACTGTAAACGGTCGCCACCCGACGGCACGATCGCGCTTGCAGGAGCGACAGGCCTTCCTATGCTCGTCGGCCAGATGCGACCACGTGCCTTCGGATGCCACGCCCCCTTCGCCACGAACGCCACCGGATCCGTCCGGCGGCGGCCTTGTACGGCACCGTCTCGGCACGATGGGTCAAGCGCCCCGTCCTGCTGGCGTGCATCGTCGCCCTGGCCGGATGTAGCAGCACCCAGGTGAAGCGTGCCACCTACCAGGTCCTGCGCCAGGGAGACTGCGCGCTCAACGGATTCGATGAATTCTGCGACCGCAACTTCAGCGCCGAGTACCATCAATACGAGCGACTGCGCAACGACTTCCTGCACGAGCGGCAGTGGGAAGCTCGTCCTGAACCCGCCACCGACCCGCTGGCCGCCCTGTGAAGGATCGGGAAGGGAGCGCTGCCTTGCCCGATACCGAGCCCGCCCCCTCCCCGCATCGACCTGGACGATCAGCCGTCTTGCCCCGTCACGCACGCCTTCCTTCGGTCATCGCTCATCGCGGCGCCAGCGCACATGCGCCCGAGAACACGCTCGCCGCCATGGTCCGCGCCGCCGATGACGGCGCCCGGGCCGTCGAGATAGACGTCAACGTCAGTGCCGACGGGGTGCCCTACGTGCATCACGACGAGCGGTTGATGCGCTGCACAGGCCATCCGGGACGCTTGCACGAACAGGACGCCCGCGTGCTCGACTCGCTGCACGCCGGCGCCGGCCTGCCCGGATTCGAGACCGAACCGCTGATTCGCCTCGAGACACTGCTGGGCCTGGTGATCGCGCGCCGACTGAGCCTGAACCTTGAGATCAAGGCACCGCCGGGACGAGAGCGGTTCACCACCGAGGCGATCTGCGACGTGGTGCGACGGTGCTGGCCGAACGAACGCGCGCTGGTCATCTCCAGCTTCAGCGAAGCGGCACTTCGGTACGCCGCGACGCGACTGCCGCAGCTGCCACGCGCCCTGCTGGTCGGGCGTATCCCGACCGATTGGCCGGAAGCCCTCAGGCGCAGCACGGCGGTGAACCTGCACTGCGCCGCCCGCCATTTCGACGAAGCGCTGGCCGCCCGGATCACCTCGCAGGGGCACGGGCTCTATTGCTTCACCGTCAACGAGCCGGACAGGGCGCACGACCTCATCGCCGCCGGTGCCGACGGGGTCTTCACGGATGTTCCGGCACGCGTGCTGGCACGCCTGCAGGGGACCTAGTGTCCTGTCCCAGAGATACCCTGCCTCCCGAAGGGCGAGTCTGGCAGCGCCGATGCCTGCGTTGTTCTCGTTCGGAGTACTCCAGTACACCTTCACTCGAACGCCTTGTCCTCGGCGCTGCCAGGCTCGCTGGGAGGCAGGGCATCTCTGGGACAGGACACTAGGGAACCCGAGCGGTCGCCTGGACGGCATCACGACCGGGACGCTTGCCACGGCACCGCTCGGTCGTCTCCGGGCGCCCGTCCCGGCAACCGGTCGGGACGATCGTCGATCACGGCGCGCAGCACGGCGGGCCAGCTCCGCTCCCAGCAGCAACCGTGCGAGTAGCCCGGGAACAGGTGCACCACCGCCTGCGGCCGCTCGGCCAGAAAGCCTGCCACCAGCATGGGCGGGATCACCGCATCCCGCTGCCCCAGCAGGTGCCACTGCCGGACGCGGTCCGGCAACGCAGGCCGTGTCGCCGGGTTCATCGAGCCGTACAGCGGCGTGTAGCGGTGAAAGCGGGTCCAGGCGTCGGTGTCCAGGTTGCCGGCCACCGTCACGACGTCGCGAGTGGCCTCGGAGAAACGTTCGGCGATCAGCAGCGCGAGCGCCCCTCCTCCGCTGTGACCGAACAACCGCACCCCGGTCGCACCGCGACGCACCATCTCGCGACGCATCACGCCGCTCATCGCGGCGACCACGGTCGGCGAGTAGCGATCGGAGGTCCACAACCGGTTGTCGCAGCCCGGCTGCGTCGATGTTCCGTTGTAGCAAGGCCTGCCGATGTACACCGCTGCTGCCCGGTCGCCCCCCATCAGACGCAGCATCAGCGGTTGCCGCGGCGTCGGGTCCGCCATGATCAGCGTACGATGCTGCCACGGCGTACCGTCGCCTTCCAGGTAGACGTGCAGCACGTCGTCGCGCAGCGGATGACGGTTGGCGAACACGGTGTGCCGAAAGCCGTCGACCGTCACGCGCGAACGTTCGAAACCCTGACGATCGGCAAGCTCGTGCAGGCGGGACGTCGGCGAGGCGCAACCGCCGATCGACAGGATCAGCAGGCAGACGGCCAGACGAACGAGGACCGCACGACCGAACAGGGATTGGCGAACCGCCGGAAAAGAGGGTGTCATGCGCCGATGAAGGCGACGAGGCCATGAGCGAACATCGATCATGACGAAAGCGACGCCGTTGACCTCCGCCGAAGGCCGACCGCGAAACGGTCGGCAAGACAAGCGAAGGTGGCGTCCCCTAGGGGACTCGAACCCCTGTTACCGCCGTGAAAGGGCAGTGTCCTAGGCCACTAGACGAAGGGGACGCAGTGATAACCGGCATTGCCGGCGCCCTCGTGCCACGAAGTATAACGGAAAAATTTGTGTGCGGGCTGCCGATCACGCAGCGTCGGGTCCGTCTCCACCGTCCGGTTGCCCCGGCGGCGGGTCCGCCGCCGCCACGCGATGCCGACCGCCCCGGCGAGCGACGGCGAGCGCGTCGCGTGCACGCTGCACGAACTGCTCGTTCGACTCGTCAGCGGCCAGCTCGGCCACGCCGGCGCTGGCGGTCAGCACGAACTGGACATTGTCCACCATGACGCACCGGTCGACCGTCTCGCGCAGCCGGTGTCCGAGCGGCAGTGACGCATCCAGCGCGATGTCGGGCAGCAACACGCAGAAGACGTCCGCATCGGTCCGGAACACCATGTCGCCGGGCCTCAGCGTGCCGGTCAACGCCTGCGCCACCGAACGACACGCCTGCTCGCCGACCTCTCGGCCGTGATGTTCGCCGATCGATTCCAGATTCTCGACACCGAGCACGATCAACGACAAGGGCTGCAGGGTCCGTCGCGCGCGCCGCACCTCACGAGGCAGCTGCCGGTGCAGCGATTCCTGGTTGAGCAGACCGGTGGGGCGATCGGTCATCGTCGACAACAACGCCTCGTAGTGGGCAAGCGCGTTGTCCAGCGGGTAGACCAGACTCTCGATCAGTCGCTCGGCATCACGCTCTTCGCGCGAATCGAAGGCTCGACCGCGCATCAGCACGATCTCGCCCAGGCTGCGCTCGCCCAGCTTGAGCTCGAAATGCTGCCTGTGCTGTCGCACGTCGCCGAGCACGTGATCGCAGCCGCGCCCGGTGGCGTTGAAGCTCAATCCGTCAAAGCGCACGAACGCCTGCCCTTCGGCCATCAGGCACTCCAGCAGCGCGTCCAGTTCCAGCTTGCGGTGCAGCGAAGCGTGCAGTTCCATCTGGCGGAGCTGGACGTCCAGACGCTGCTGCCGGACGCTGTCCAGGGATGTGACGTTGGCGGGTGGTTCTTGAAACGAGACGGCCATGGCTCGCGCTCCGGTGGTTCGATATCGGTATCCGTTGCAATGGGCGGACCAGCCGGACAGGCCCGCCCGGGTCGGCACGCCCGGGCGCACGCCGCCGGCAGCGGCGCATCAGCCGCCGGAGGCGCCCACGGCGTTCAACCACAGCACCGCGCCCAGGGCGCCCAGGGTTATGCCGAGCAAGGTCCACGGCAGCCAGACCGCCCGGACCCGCGACAGCGACGATGATCCGGCGTCGGCCCCGCCCTCCGGTCGTGCCCGCCAGTCCCGTCGCATGCGCTCCAGGGGGTCGCCCCGGGTGTCGCGCCGCTCGCCATCGGGCCCTCCAACCGTGACCGTCGCGCCCTTGGCCGCTCGATCGCGATCGGCGCCTCGCTCGTCGAAGGCGTTTCGCGCTTCCAGGAACCGTGCCCAGCCGGCACCCGAATCCATGTCCAGCAGCGCCTCGGGAATCAACTCCGGCACCTGCGTCACCGGCTCCCAGAGTTCCCCGTCACGACTCACCCGATCGGTGTTGCGTACACGACCGAGCAGCAGGAAGCGTCCGACCTCCTCGCAGGTGAACGGCCCCTGGACACGAGACCCCTTCTGGACATACCACTGGGAACGCTCGCTGATCACGTGACGCGACACGGCCTAGCGCTGGGTCCATTCGGACAGGCGACCCTTGAGGCGGGTCAACGCCTGCCCATGGATCTGGCAGACCCTCGACTCGCTGACACCCAGAATCTCGCCGATCTCGCGCAGGTTCAGGTCCTCGTCGTAATACAACGACATGACCAGACTTTCCCGTTCGGGCAGGTTCTTGATCGCCAGGGCGAGCGCTGCACGAAAGGACTGGTACTCCACCTGCTCGCCCGGCGTCGCCTCTGCGCTCTGGGGCAGCGACATGGTCTCGCCGGTGTGTTCGTCCGGCTGATCGAAGCTGAACACGTGTGCCGCCGAACTCTCGGTGAGGATCGTGTGATAGGCACGCAGCTCGATGCCCAGGGTATCGGCCACGTCCCGCGCCTTCGCCTCGCGCCCCGAGCCCTGCTCGATGTTGCGCAGCACTTCGGCCGCCTCCCGCGACTTCCGGTGCACCGAACGCGGCGTCCAGTCCGAGCGGCGAATCTCATCAAGCATGGCACCTCTGACGCGGATGCCCGCGTAGGTCTCGAAACTGGCGCCCTGCGACGGATCGTAATGCCGCGCCGCCTCCAGCAGACCGATCATGCCGGCCTGGATCAGATCCTCCGCCTGGACGCTGGGCGGCAACCGGTTCATCAGGTGGAACGCGATGCGTTTCACCAGATTGGCGTTGGCAGCGACGAGCCCGTCGGGCTCAACCGTCTCCACCTCGTTGTACATCGCATGTGCGTTCATGCCATCACTCTCACCAAGGTGGGGTCGGCGGCTTGTACCAGCCGCTCGACGAAAAAATCGATTCGGCCTGCCGGCGTAGCCGGTCGAGGCCGGCGCACCACCGCGGTGGCGCGCCTCGTGAACGCGAGCCACGGGGGCGAGCGCAGGAACTTCTGCATCACCGGGCAGCCGATGCGCCCTGTCGGCTCGTGGTGCACATCGCGTGCGTGCCGCGGGTGATCGGCACGATTTACCACGGTGCGAACCCAACGAACGCGGTTCGACCGCTCCATCGCGGACACGCGCGACACGACGTCGTGCAGGGCCGGGCGCCACTTGCCGGTGACGACCGATTCGTCACACGCAGCGGTCGCGCCCATGGGCAGCGAGCAGAAAGGTCCGGACGGGGTATCCACCACCAGCCTATCGGCCACGCCCCCCGCCTCGCTGAAGCGTGCGGCGGTGTCGGCATGCGCGATTCGTGACGCATCGATCAATCCGGCATCGCCACCGCGTGTGGCGGGCGCGAGCGGACGAGCAGCGGCGACGCTCACGCGAATCCGGACTTGCCCGTCCGGGCCGACGTGCCGGACGCACGGTGAAGGATGACCATCGATGAACCGCTTCTCCCGGACAGGGGATCGAGCGGCGGCGGGATCGCCGGGCGCAACGCCTGTTCGAAAGTCAGCCGAGCAATTATTCGACCACGGTCGCCCCGTCGGTCCTCGGCACGCGTACTTCAGGCGTGACGGAGCTTTCCGTCACGCACGCACGACCCTCTCGCTCAGGAGACCTCTTCGGGCCGCTGGATGTTGTACTTGCGCATTTTCTCGACCAGCGTGGTGCGGCGGATGCGCAGCCGATTGGCCGCGTGAGCGACCACCCCGGAGCACTCGTCGAGTGCCTGCTCGATCAGCGAGACCTCGATGTCGGTCAGGTGCTGCTTCAGGTCGATGCCGTCGCGCGGCAGACGCGGCTTGTTGTTGAGCGCGACCTGCGGCATGCCCTGCATGAGCGGCATCGGCGCCGGCTCGCCAGCATCATCGCGTTCCGCGGATCCACGCCCGTGCGGCGACATCTTGGTCGGCAGGTCGGGTGCGTCGACCACGCCGTAGGGGTGCAGTATCGTCATGCGCTCCATCAGGTTGGCCAGCTCGCGAACGTTGCCCGGCCAATCGTAGTTGCACAGGGCCATCATCGCGGCCGGTGTCAGGCGCACGGACGACTTCTTCTCGTGCTCGAGCCGGGTGATCAGCTCGTTCACCAGCAGTGGCAGATCCTCGGCCCGGCTCGACAGGGGAGGCATCTCGATCGGGAACACGTTGAGCCGGTAGTACAAGTCCTCGCGGAAACGTCCATCGTCGATGAGCTGCTCCAGGTTGCGGTGCGTCGCGGCCACGATGCGCACATCCGACTTGATGCTCTTGTTGCTGCCCACCCGCTCGAACGAACGCTCCTGAATGACGCGCAACAGCTTGACCTGCATGCTGAGCGGCATGTCACCGATCTCGTCCAGGAAGATCGTTCCTCCCTCGGCGAGTTCGAAGCGCCCTTCCCGCGCGCCCACGGCTCCCGTGAACGAGCCCTTCTCGTGTCCGAACAGCTCGCTTTCGAGCAGTTCACCTGGAATGGCGCCGCAGTTGATCGGCACGAACGGCTTGGCGCGGCGATTCGAGTAGTAGTGAATGTTGCGCGCCACCACTTCCTTGCCGGTGCCGGACTCGCCCAGGATGAGTACGGTGGCCTCGGTAGGCGAGACCTGATCGATCATCTTGCGCACGCGCTGTATGGCGCGGCTGTTGCCGACCAGGCTACGAAACAGTTCCGGGTTTTGCTGCGGCTCCCGATCGGGCTCGTTGTTGGCGGTGCCGCGAACCTGCGCCTTGTGAAGCATGTCCGACAGCTGGGCGTAACGGATGTCCGTCTTGAGCACCCCGATGAACGAGCCGTCGATGTCGGCCTGCACCAGGTCGGCCGGCTGACTGCCCAGCAACAGCACGAACGGCGGGCACGCCTCGTGCTGCTGGCGCAGTTGCTTAGTCCAGTCGACGATGCCGTGGAAGTTGGCCACCAGGATGGCCCGGAACGCGCTCAGGTCGCCGAGGCTGCCGACCAGTTCGGGAGAGGACAGCACCTTGGTGTCATAGTCGATGAACTGCAGCTGGTGCGTCAGTCGTTGCGCGCTGTCGGCATCTTGATCGACGATGAGAATCCTGCGCGTTCCTTTCCTGCTGCTCATGCTGGTCTCTTCATCGGAAGGCTAGGGTTGTCGGGACAGTCCAGTCATGAGCATAGAAGAGCGTCACGACAAGACAAAGTTTTGACGAGCGTTCATTCACGTCTACTGTACGCGGTGGAGCTGTGAACTGGTTCAAAGAATATTCTGGACTCGCCGGATCGTACAGGCCGCCGTCGATATGACTGCTGTGGCAAAAGGATGTGTCGAACGCGCAAGTTTCGTGATCCGGGCGCGGCTCTATCGCGTCGGCGCTTCATCGATGGCAGGGCACGCCGATGCCGGCGGTACCCGCGAACGAGCCAAGGCTCGTCGTTCGTTCCGGTTCGCGACAACAACGAGAAGCGTCTGCGACGGTCGAGAGCTGACCGCCGACAGGTGACGGAGAACACAAACGACATGGCTCAGAATCCGGAAGACTCGGAGGGCAGTGCTGCAGTCACCGACCTGTCGGCCGTGCGGGAAGCACGCAGGCTGTCCCGCCTCCCCGAACGGCGCGTCGCCAATCGCCGCTTCAACACCGAAAAGGTGGCCCGCCTGAAACGCGAGATCGAGCAGGGCCGCTACCGGATCGATCCGTACAGCACGGCGGACCGCTTCATCGAGCACGAGCGCAACGGCCACTAGTGGCCCGATCGGATACTGAGACGCGGGCCTGGCCAAGCGTGCGTCATCGCTGACCGGGACGATCCAACCGAAAAGGGCAGCGACCCTCGCGGATCGCTGCCCTCACTGTCGAACCCGGACCGCCGTGCCGGCGGCCCGCCTGCCCGTTCGATCAGCTGTCCGCTTCTTCGCCGCTGGTCAGCGCCGGCTGTGCGTTCGTTCGCCCGACAGGAATCGTCCGCGGCTTCATCGCCTCGGGAATTTCCTTGGTCAACGCAATCTTCAACAGACCGTTATCGAGCAGGGCATCGGTGACCTCGACATGGTCGGCCAGATTGAACTTGCGCTCGAACGAGCGAGTCGCGATGCCACGGTGCAGGTAGCGTGAATCCTTCTTCTGGTCCTCACGCTTGCCGCGGACCGTCAACACGCCCTTCTCCACCTGCACATCGACTTCGCCTTCAGCGAACCCGGCCACGGCGAGCGTGATCGCGTAGCGGTTCTCACCGACCAGTTCGATGTCGTACGGAGGGTACCCTCCGCTCTGTGCGCGTTCGGCGTTCAGTGCGGCATCCAGCAGGGAGCCGAAACGGTCGTAACCGACGGTGTTGGCGTACAGCGGTGTCAAATCGATCTTCATTTCTCTATTCTCCGGATTGAGCAATATGAGTGCGTGGGCGGCTCTCTCTGAGACCCCGTCCACGATGAAGAAAGTGCGGCCGGTCGCAGCCGGTTTCAAGCCGGTTCGGGGCGATCGGATGGTCGCTCGGACCGGGTGACGTGCGCGATCGGACGGGTTCGTTCGGATCGCCTGCGTGGCGATGTCACGCGAGCGACGCGTGAGCGCATCGTCCGGGGAAATGCGCGGACGGCGCAAGCCGTCGAGCCCGTCGAGCCCGACGATACCGTGGCCGCGATACCTCACGCGGCCCTCGACAGAAATGGTGGAGCCAGGCGGGATCGAACCGCCGACCTCCTGCATGCCATGCAGGCGCTCTCCCAGCTGAGCTATGGCCCCTTCGTGCCGAGCGCCGGAGAATACGGCGCATCCTGAATGGTGTCAACCGGATCGGGTCGGATCCCCGGACGGCATACTCGTTACCGTTTCCGCCCCTCTCGCACACCGGATCCACCGATGACGTTTCCGACCTTGCCGATGGGCAACCTGATGGCGATCGGCATGCTGGTGACGGCGGCCGGACTGATCGGCTTGCGACCCGACCGCTCGCACTTCCCGGCCCTGCACCGGCTGCGGATCGGCATCGGCGTGCTGGCGGCGACCTGTGCCGTCTGGCAGCTGGCCTGGTACGCCAGCCGCCACCCGGGAACCTTCTGGGGCGCCATGGCCACCGCCTCGGGGCTGGCGCTCGGCGCGGCCGCCGTGCTGCTGCTGGCCGGACGAGGGCGTCGTGCGACCGGGTACCTGCGCTGGCCGGTCGCACTGGCACTGCTCGGTCTGGGCCTCCACTACGGTGTCACGATCATCAATCTCTGATGGCGGGGACGCCGACGCTCGCTCGGCGGCCGAGCACCACCGGTACACCGGCCAAGCGCACGTTCGACACCGCGTTCGCGTCGGCGCTCACCTCGAACCCGGACACCTCCAGCTCGACCGTCCAGGGCCCCTCGCCCTCGAAGGCATAGTGGCGCGACAGATCGATCTGCACGTCGCGGCTCTCGCCGGGCCGAAGCGTGATCCAGGCACCGGTCGGTGCCGGCAAGGACCGCTTGACCATCCGCCCGGTGTAGCTCATCCGCTCGGCTTCCGATGCGATCGAGAAGACATCCGCCGACAGGATCGGCTCGAAAGGGGTGTTCCACGACAGCAGGTCGATCGACTCGGACGAGCGGTTGTACGCCGTGATGCGCACGCTGGTCGGGGTCTGCGGCACCGCTTCCAGCGACAGATCGAGCGAGGGCGCCGCGGCCAGCGATACGCTGGCGCAACCCGCACCGCACAGACAGACCACAAGCAGCGCCGGGGCGCAGAGCTGCCATCCACGCCCGCCACGAACGAGACGTCCGGCCGCGAGCATTCCCGCCAGCAGCGCGCCCAGGGGACCGATCGCACCGCCGCCACCGGCCAGCGTGGCGAAGCTGCCGTCATCGTCGGCGGGCCGGTCCTGGCCGCGGCCGGCGCCCGCTCCTCCTTCGATCGCGAATCGATAGCGAGTATCCGTGTAGGCCACCACCACCGCCGTCCACGGGCCGTCACCGGTCAACTCGCAGCGATCCAGACGCGATATCTCCGGCGCTTGCCGGGAGACGCACAGCGGCTCCTGTCCCGAATCGTTCCGGCCCGGGTAGAGTTCCAGATCCGCATCGCCGCTGAGCGATTCCACGAAGGCGCTGCGGCCGCGCTCGATCAGGTAGCTGCGCGCCTGCCCCTTGGCAAGCGCCTCCTCGCCGGAGCCGGGGCGGTCGGCCGCCGGTATCGCCGACAGGCCTTCGTCACCGGTCGCCCGCAACGCAATGGCCGGCGTGTTCTCGACGAAGTATTCGAAACTGTCGGCATTGTCGATGGCCCGGTCCGGATCGTTGCTGGCCAGCTCCTGCGAGCGCGCGTGGGTGTACACGTGATCGGACGTCGCGGCCACGATCCGGAAATGGGACACCTCGTGAATCACGGTCCCGGAGCGCGAGTCGGTTCCCTCCAGCGAAGCGTTCCAGAACGCCGGACACAGCCACACATCGTAAGGACGTGCCGGAAACACGTACGCGTACACCCCGGGCTCGGTGCAGTCGCAATGAAAGCTGATCTGACTACCGGTGATCGTCTCGCTGATGGCGGACAGGTCGGAGATCACGTTGTCGACCCGCTCGGCATCGTACGCACCGAACCAGGTGCGATAGCGCGGGGAACGCTGCAACTGCTCCGCGCTCAGCGCACGCAGGTCGGCTACCGATTGCGCGACCAGGCGCTCGGCGACACTGGCCGCCTCGAGGATCTGGCCTTGCTGGCCGGCATCGCACTGCAGGTACTCCGGCGTGCGCAGGCGCAGCATCATCGGGGCCGGTACCGCATTCGCCAGCAGCGTCATGTCCACCGGCGCCGGAGGAGGCTGCGAGACGAAGGCGAGATCGAGGCGCTCGCGCCGTTGCGCCGATCGTGCGACGAGTTCCGATGGCGGGAGCATGGCGGTACGCCAGCCGCCGACCAGGCCCACTCGATAGGCGCCGCTGTTGCCGATGTGCCAGCCCTGGTCGAGCTCGACCCGGGCGCTGACGGACTCGCCGGGCGACACGACGAGCAGCTCGTCCGGCCCGGGAGGCATGCGTTTGGCCTGCCGCCCCTGCCACGGTACCCGATGGAACGATGCATCGCCTTCGCCGGGCGCCACCCGGTGCTCGATGCTCAAGGGCGGCGCGAGCCGCTGCGCATCGAAGGGGGTGTCGCGCGTCAGCAACGTGACCGCTCGCGAGCCCTCGTTGACCAGCACGACCTGCACGTGCCGACCGTCATCCGCCTGGATGATCGTCCGCAGCGACGGTGCCGGCTCCAGCGCCGCCACGGGGCCCCCTATCAGCAGCAGTGCCACCGCCATCGATCGCTGCACGTGTGCACGAAGGCGTCGCAGCAGCGGTGCCGTAGCGGTCGCACCCGTCTTGTTCATGCCCTGCCCACCGCTACGGAACCGCCGCCAATCTACCACTGGCATCACGCTGCCACGCGCCGGTGGATCGCGGACGTTGCCGAACGGTGAAGCCGGTCTTCATGAATCGGTGAAGGCGTCACGTTAGCCGGAGTCGAGCGAGGACTTGATCGACAACAGCGCGTTCATCAGTTCCGACAATCGCATCGGCTTGGTCAGATAGTGCAGCACCCGACACTCCAGCGTGGCGATCACGTTGTCGCGCTGCCGCTCGCCGCTGATGACGATCACGTGCTCCACGCCGAACGTCTTCGCCTCCCGCACGAAATCGAAACCGTGTCCATCCGGCAGGTTGAGATCGGCCGTCACGACCACCGGCAGGAAACGGGGCAAGGCTTCGCGCGCCTGGGCGAGCGTTTCGGCCTGCTCGGTCACGAACCCGTGCAGACGCATGTGGGCCGCGATCGCATCGCCGACCGCCTTGTCGTCCTCGACCACGAGCACGCGCCAGCCCGGCGGTTGCGTTCCGGTACGGATCGAGGACATGCCCACCTGTTTCATGCCCGTTCGATGCCCTGGATGCACGCGCCCTGAAGAAGCGTTGCGCAAGGCTGCGGCTGAGGGTCAGCGATCGACACCGCAGCTTGCGATCGCCAGGTCCAGTCTGCCCTGAACCTCGCCCGGATCGATCAGCGCTAGCATTTCATTCATTGCCGGGGACGCGCCGCCACCGGTGATCGCCAGACGAAGCGGCTGGCCAAGCTTGCCGAACCCGACCGACGCCTGTTCGACCGTACGCTCCAGCAAGCCTTGTATCGCGGCGGGCGAGTACTCGTCGAGCTGCCCGATCCCGTCGCGCACCGCACCGAGCAGGCTTGCGGAGGCGGGCGAGAACTGCTTCTTCGCAAGCTTTTCGTCGAACGTCTCGGGCGCCCGATAGAAACAATCGGCCGCGGCGGCCATCTCCACCAGCGTCACGGCCCGATCGCGCAGCAGGTCGGCCACCGCCGATATCGGTGCTCCGTTGGACGCATCGATGCCCCGAGCCTCCAGATAGGGGGTCAGTGCCTCGCCCAACCGATCGGCGGGCAGGTGCTGAAGATAGTGCTGGTTCACCGAATCGAGCTTCTTGCGATCGAACACGGCCCCGGCGCGATTGACCGCCTCGAGCGAGAACAACGCGATCATCTCGTCTCGATCGAAGCGCTCCTGATCACCGTGGGACCAGCCGAGCCGGACCAGGTAGTTGAGCAGGGCATCGGGCAGATAGCCCTCGTCGCGGTACTGCATGACGCTGACGGCGCCGTGCCGCTTCGACATCCGCTTGCCGTCCTCGCCCAGGATCATCGGCAAGTGGGCGTAGACCGGTGGCGTCGCGTCCAGCGCTCGCAGGATGTTGATCTGGCGCGGCGTGTTGTTGACGTGATCGTCGCCACGCACCACGTGGGTGATGCCCATGTCCAGGTCGTCGACCACCACCGACAGGTTGTAGGTCGGAGTGCCGTCGGAGCGTTGCAGCACCAGATCGTCGAGCTCGGCGTTCTCGATGGTGATCCGGCCCTTGACCGCGTCCTCGATCACCACCGCCCCGTCGAGCGGATTGCGGAAACGCACGACCGGATCGATTCCGGGCGGAGGCGTGTCCGCGCGGTCCCGCCAGGTGCCGTCGTAGCGCGGCTTGGCGCCGCGGGCCCGGGCGCTCTCGCGCATGCTCTCGATTTCTTCAGGCGTGCAGTAGCACCGATAGGCGTGCCCGCCGTCCAGCAGCTTCTGCACGACTTCGCGATACCGGTCGAACCGCCTCGTCTGGTAAAAGGGCCCTTCGTCGGCGTCCAGACCCAGCCAGGCCATGCCATCGAGGATCGCCTGCACCGACGCCTCGCTGGACCTTTCCTGATCGGTGTCCTCGATGCGCAGCACGAACTGTCCGCCGTGGCGGCGTGCGAACAACCAGCTGAACAGCGCCGTGCGCGCACCACCGATGTGCAGGTAACCGGTCGGGCTGGGCGCGAAACGAGTGCGAACGGTCATGGAACGGTGGTGGCCTCGGGGGTTGACGGTGCGGCGCCGTGCGTCCGGCGGCCCGGCCCGCACCTGCAGCCCACCAGTCTATCAGCAGGCCTCGAAGTCGCACCGCGCCGGTATACTGGCTGTCCCGTCGACCCCGATCCCATGAACACCACACCCGCGACAACTTCCGCTCGACACTGGTTCTCGTGCGCCGCGACCGACGTCGGCCATGTGCGCAAGACGAACGAGGATGCCTTCCTGGACGCACGCGAGCAGTCGCTGTGGGTGGTGGCGGACGGCATGGGCGGGCACAGCCGAGGCGATCGGGCCAGTCGCGCCATCATCGAGCAGTTGCACGACTTCACCGTCCAGGAGTTTGCCGAGGGCAGTGTCGAGAACATCGTGGAGCGACTGTCGTCCGCGAACCGCTTCTGCCGTGAAGCCTCGGACGGCCAGATCATGGGCAGCACCGTGGCCGCGCTGTACCTGCACGGGGACCAGGCCTGGCTGGTGTGGGCCGGCGACAGCCGGGTCTACCGCCTGCGCGACGACGAGCTCACCCAGCTGACCGATGATCACAGCCTGGTGCAGGAGCTGCACCGGCTGGGCGAACTGACCGCCGACGAGGCCGACAACCACCCCTCCTCCAACGTCATCACGCGCGCGATCGGGGTGGCCGACGAGCTGGACGTGCAGATCCGCTCCGTCGACCTGCTGGCCGGCGATCGCTTCCTGCTGTGCAGCGACGGATTGTTCAAGGACGTCGACGCGAAGGAGATCCACGACAACGTGGCCCTGCCCTCGCCCGCCCAGGCACTGGAAGCGTCGGTGGAGCTGGCGTTGCGGCGCGGTGGCACCGACAACGTCACCGGTATCGTCGTGCAGGTGCCCCTGGACTGGACGGCCGTCCCGGCCACCTGATCCGGCCACCTGATCCGGCTGTCCGGCCCGCTCGTCCGGTCGGCGCCTATCGCCGTACCTCGCCCTCGGCCGGCCTGTCGTCGATGCCCAGTACCCGCTCCGTCTCCCGTTCGAGCCACAGCGCCTGGTCGGCACTGCTCAACCCGGTGATGACATCGACCCGCTTGCCGTCGTCCAGACGCGCACGCAGGCGGTAGTGTCGCCGGACCCGGACCCGCTCGCGCCCGTCGGACCCGGAACGCACGTTCGAGAGCTTTTCGACGCTGAACAGTTGCTCGATGGCGCCACGTTCCAGACGCAGGGCACCGGGCCAGGGTACCGGTCCCTGCCGCACCCGCACGCCCGACGCGTCGGCCAGGAAGCTGACCCGGTTCAGGCCGCGCACCAGCGCGTAGTAGCCCAGCAGCGGCGCCAGGACCAGCAACGGCAGGGCGCCCGAGACGCTGGCCATGGCGAGCCAGGCGAATGCGAACAGTCCCAGGAACACGGCTCCGGCACGCCGCCCCTTGCGCCAGCTCACGAGCAGCGCCCCGTCGCGCCGCTCGACCTCGAAGCGTGACGGCAGCGCGATGGCTCGCGGCGGCACCGGATCCGCGGCACCGATCGCCGCCTCCGGACTCGATACGGGCTTGCCGGGCGGGGGCCGGTGCACGCTGCCGCAATGGGCACATACCAGCAGATCGGCACGGCGAGCCGACGGATCGGGTGCCAGCCCGGCGCCGCAGTTGCGGCAGGTCAGCGGCGTCACGGATCGACCGGGTCGCGTCCGACCGGGTCGCGTCCGACCGGGTCGCGTCCGACCGAGTCGGCCTCGGTTCGCTTGCCAGGCCACAGGCACAGGTCCGCCACCGGACAGTGTCGGCATTTCGGCGCCCGCGAGGTGCACACCCGCTTGCCGAACTGCAGCAGCCAGAAATGCCCGTCACGACGCGCCCGCTCCGGTACGCGGGCCTCCAGCGAAGCGGCGGTCTGCGCTTCGGTCTTGCCGACCGCCAATCCGATGCGGTTGCTGACCCGGTGCACGTGCGTATCGACAGCGATCACATCGACATCGAACGTGAAGCTCTGCACGATGTCGGCGCACTTCCTGCCGATGCCGGGCAGCGACATCAGCCCCTCGCGGGTGGTGGGCACGACACCATCGTGCTCGTCCAGCAAGGCACGGCAGAACTTCAGCACGTTGCGGGCCTTCACGTTGTAGAGCCCGCACGGCTTGATGGCCGCGGCGATCGCCTCCGGCTCCAGCTTCAGCATGCCCTTCGGCGTGCGGGCCAGCTTGAACAGCGCCATGGTGGCGGCCGCGGTGTTGGCGTCCCGACTCTGTGCCGAGAGCATGCAGGAAACGCAGCTGCGGAACGGATTCGGTTGCTTCTTCGGCCCCTTCGCATCCGGCGTGCGCCCGGGCATGGCGTCGGCGAGGCGGTCGAGCACTTCCCCGACCGCGTTCGCTCCCAGCAACTCGCCGTGATACGCCTGCTTGAACCCGGCGCCCGCCGACACGCTAGCGGCCCTCCATCCCTGCACCGCCTTTCATCCCTGCACCGCCTTTCATCAGTGCACCGCACTCATCAGCGGCGCGTGCTCCTCGCGCTCGAACACCAGCCCGTCGGGCCCCGCATCGACGAACACCGTATCGTTCGGCGCGTAGTCCCCGGCCAGGATCTTCTGGGCCAGCGGGTTCTCCAGCTGCTGCTGGATCGAACGCTTGAGCGGACGCGCCCCGTACACCGGATCGAAGCCTGCCTCGCCCAGCCGATCGAGCGCCGCATCGGTGATGACGAACTCCAGGTTCCGTTCGGCCAATCGACGACCCAGGTGGGACACCTGGATGCCGGCAATCAGGCGGATGTTGTCCCTGGACAGCGGTCGGAACACCACCGACTCGTCGATGCGGTTGATGAACTCGGGCCGGAAGTGCTGCCCGACGACCTCCATGACCGCCCCCTTCATCGCCTCGTAGTTCTCGGCGGCATCGGCGGAGCGGTGCTCGCTCGAGGCCAGTTCCTGGATGCGGTGGCTGCCCAGGTTGCTCGTCATGACGATGACCGTGTTGCGAAAGTCCACGGTACGCCCCTGGCCATCGGTCAGGCGACCGTCGTCCAGCACCTGCAGCAGCACGTTGAAGACATCCGCGTGCGCCTTCTCGACCTCGTCCAGCAGGATCACCGAATAGGGCTTGCGCCGCACCGCTTCGGTCAGGTAACCGCCCTCCTCGTAACCGACGTAGCCGGGCGGCGCGCCGATCAGCCGGGCCACGGAGTGCTTTTCCATGAACTCGGACATGTCGATGCGCACCATGGCCTCCTCGGTGTCGAACAGGAACGAGGCGAGGGCCTTGGTCAGTTCGGTCTTGCCCACTCCGGTGGGGCCGAGGAACAGGAACGAACCGATCGGCCGGTCCGGATCGGACAGCCCGGCACGCGAACGCCGGATCGCGTCGGACACCGCCACGACCGCCTCGTTCTGGCCGACCACGCGTTGCGTCAGCTCACCCTCCATGCGCAGCAGCTTCTCCTTCTCGCCCTCGAGCATGCGCGACACCGGAATGCCGGTCCACTTGGCGACCACGTCGGCGATCTCGTCCGCGGTGACGTTGGTGGACAGCAGCGTCAGCTCGTGGCCCACGTCCGCCTCCTGCGCCTCGACCAGCTGCTTCTCGAGAGCCGGAATCTGCCCGTACTGCAACTCCGACATGCGTGTCAGATCACCGGCACGCCGTGCGGTCTCCAGCTCCAGCCGCACCCGCTCCAGATCCTCCTTGATGGTGTTGGCGTTCTGCACCGTGGCCTTCTCGGCGGTCCAGATCTCCTCCAGGTTGGCGAATTCACGCTCCAGCGTGTCGATGTCGCCCTGCAAGGTCTCCAGGCGCTGCTTCGACGCATCGTCCGATTCCTTGGCCAGCGCTTCGCGCTCGATCTTGAACTGGATCAGGCGCCGCTCCAGGCGATCCAGTTCCTCGGGCTTGGAGTCGATCTCCATGCGGATGCGCGAGGCGGCCTCGTCGATCAGGTCGATGGCCTTGTCCGGCAGTTGCCGGTCGGCGATGTAGCGGTGCGACAGCGTGGCCGCGGCGACGATCGCAGGGTCGGTGATCTCGACGCCGTGATGCACCTCGTAGCGCTCCTTCAGCCCACGCAGGATGGCGATGGTGTCCTCCACGCTCGGCTCGTCGACCAGGATCTTCTGGAAGCGACGCTCCAGCGCCGCATCCTTCTCGATGTACTTGCGGTACTCGTCCAGCGTGGTGGCACCGATGCAATGCAGTTCGCCACGCGCCAGCGCAGGCTTCAGCATGTTGCCCGCATCCATCGCACCGTCCGCCTTGCCCGCACCGACCATGGTGTGCAGCTCGTCGACGAACAGGATCACGTTGCCTTCCTGCTTGGCCAGATCCGACAGCACCGCCTTCAGGCGCTCCTCGAACTCGCCACGGAACTTCGCTCCGGCGATCAGCGCGCCCATGTCCAGCGACAGCACGCGCTTGCCCTTGATGCCGTCCGGCACCTCGCCGTCGACGATGCGCTGCGCCAGCCCTTCCACCAGCGCGGTCTTGCCCACACCGGGCTCGCCGATGATGACCGGGTTGTTCTTGGTGCGCCGCTGCAGCACCTGGATGGCGCGACGGATCTCGTCATCGCGACCGATGACCGGATCGATCTTGCCCTGCTCGGCACGCTCGGTCAGATCGATCGTGTACTTCTCCAACGCCTTCCTGTGCTCCTCGGCGTTCGGATCGTCGACCGGACCGTCCTGCACCTGCGAAAGCGTCCGCTCGACCGCCTTGGCGTTCGCGCCGGCGGCGATCAACGCCTCGGCGATGCCGTTCTTGCGATCCTCCAGCGCGGCCAGCACGAACACTTCGGCCGAGATGTACTGATCACCGCGCTGCTGCGCCTTCTTGTCGGTCAGGTTCAGCAGCCGGCCGAGCTCGTTGGACACGTGCAGCTGACCGCTGCCACCCTGCACCGAGGCCAGCCGGTCCAGGCTGCTGTCCAGCGCCACCTTCAGGGCATTGACGTTGACGCCCGACTGGGCGAGCACCGGGCGCACGCTGGAGCCGTCCTGGTCGAGCATGGCGGCCAGCAGGTGAGCCGGTTCGATGAACTGATGATCCCGTCCCACCGCGGACGACTGGGCGTCCTGCAGGGCGAGCTGGAACTTGGACGTGAGCTTGTCCATTCTCATGATTGATTTCTCCACCCGATCACGGGTATCGGGCCTGCCGCCACCCGGCTGTGCGGCGTGGTCGGACAAGCGTTGATCGATGGTGGAAAAGTGGGGGCCGGGGGGCCGGTTTCAATCGACCCGGACTCACAGGGATCAGGACACGTCGGAGCGTGGATCGGGTCCGATGTCCAGACGGCGCTCGATGCGATCCAGCCGCGCATCGCTGCGATCCTGACGGGCATTGAACGCGGCGATCCCGGCGGACACGTCGACGATGGCACGTTGCGCGTTCACCAGCCCGGTCTCCACCAGGCCCAGCCTTACCTTCACCTCGCCCATGTCGTCCTTCAGACCGGCGATGTCTCCTCGCAGTGCCCGGAGCTGTTCGAGAACGAGATTTTCCACGTTGGTGCTCATCCATTCCACCTTCCCTGGTGATGTGATCGAACGATCAGCCTACACCGGAATCCGGAAACTATCCGTACGTTCCTTGCAACCCCGGAGGGTCCGATCGAACGTGTCGTTCGCTCCGACGGCATCGCCAATGCACTTGTCGGCCGTTACCGTCCGCACCATCTCGCCACCGCATTCAACTCCCCCATGACCCGAATCCTGAAGATCGATTCCAGCGCCCGTCACGAAGCCTCGCTGTCGCGCACCCTGTCCCGCGAACTGGCCACCGGCCTGCAGGCGGCGACCGATGGCACGCTGACCAGCCGTGACCTGGCCCCGGGCATCGAGTTCGTCGACGCGGCCTGGATAGCGGCCAACCAGACGCCGCCCGAGGAGCGCAGCGACGCCCAACGCGCCCGGCTGGCAACCTCGGATACGCTGGTCGACGAACTCGAAGCGATGGACACGCTGATCATCAGCGCACCGGTCTACAACTTCATGGTGCCGGCCGTGCTGAAGGCGTGGATCGATCAGGTGTGCCGGGCGCGCCGCACCTTCGCCTACACCGAGCAAGGACCGAAAGGGCTGCTAGAAGGCAAGCGTGCCTTCCTGGTGTTCACCAGCGGCGGCACCGGCATCGGCAGCGAGGTCGATCACGCCTCCCCCTATCTGCAGCACATCATGGGCTTCATCGGCATCCACGACGTCACGGTGATCGCTGCGGACCGGGTCATGGCGCAGGCCGACGAGGCCACCGAGACGGCACGACGGCAGATCGCCGAAGCGATCGCCGCCACCACCGACCGGGCCGCCTGACGCATGGGCCGCCTGATCGAAGGACGCTGGAAAAGCGATGATGACCTGGCGGCCGCCGATGGCGACTTCCAGCGCGCCGACGCCGCGTTCCGCTCGTGGATAACGTCCGATGGCAGCGCGGGCCCGAGTGGTGAGGCGGGCTACCCGGCCGAGGCGGATCGCTATCACCTGTACGTCAGCTACGCCTGTCCCTGGGCGCACCGCACGCTGATCTACCGGGCGCTGAAGGGCCTGCAGGACATGATCGGCGTCAGCGTGGTGCACTGGTTCATGGGAGATTCGGGATGGAGCTTCGAGGCGGACGATGACGGCCTGGTCGGCGATCGCCTGTCGGGGCACGAGTACCTGCATCAGGTGTACACCGACGCGATGCCCGACGTCAGCACGCGCGTCACGGTGCCGGTACTGTGGGACACGCATCAAGGGCGCATCGTCTCCAACGAGTCGGCCGACATCATCCGCATGCTGAACAGCGCGTTCGACGGGGTGGGGGCGGCGAGCGGCGACTGTTACCCGGTAGCCGAACGCGAGCGGATCGATGCGCTCAACGAACGCATCTACGCCACCGTCAACAACGGCGTCTACCGGGCAGGATTCGCCACCACCCAGGATGCCTACGACCAGGCGGTCGGCCCGTTGTTCGACACGCTGGATGCGCTGGAGGAACGGTTGTCGCACTCGCGCTTTCTGCTCGGCGATGCACCGCTGGAAGCCGACTGGCGGCTGCTACCCACGCTGCTGCGCTTCGATGCGGTGTACCACGGGCACTTCAAATGCAATCGACGCAAGCTGAGCGAATACCCGCACCTGAGCGGCTACGCGCGCGAGCTGTACCAGTGGCCGGGCATCACCGGCACCTGCCGGTTCGATCACGCGATGCAGCATTACTACCGCAGCCACCCCAGCGTGAATCCGACCCGCATCGTGCCGGTGGGGCCGGTGTCGAGCTTCGACGAGCCGCATGGGCGCGATGCGTTGTAGCCCCCTGCGGGCCACGATCGACCAAGCGCAAGCGCGGCATGATCGACATTCGCTCCGGACAGGGGTCGGGACGGCCGACCGTGCAGCCCGCGCATGTCGCAGACGGCGAACGGCGTCACGGACGTCGCTCGGCGCGAGTGAGAAAATCCCGGTGGGCCAGGACGGGTCCCGCGACAGGGACGCGCGATGCAGCAAGGAACGGCATTACCGCTGCGCTGGACGTATGCGAGCCGGCACACACTTCGTCGATCGGCACGCGCGCTCACGCTGCGTACGGCACTCGCCATCGGTGGGCTCTGCCCGATGCTGCCGAGCGCGGCGCTGGCGGTCGACCCGCCAGCCTGCGAGCTGCCGGGTGCGGTCGGCGCGCCGGCCTGCCTGACAACCGCGGACGCCGGCAGCGTGGCTCGCACCGACGGCGCCGAGCATGTCGGCAACCCGATCGAGATCGCGTCCGGCAACAAGTACGAGCAGGCGATCGACTATCGATCGATCAGCTCGCCACTCGCCTTCACGCGTCACTACAACTCCGCCCTGGCCGACGAGAACCGCGGCCTCGGCCATGGCTGGCGTCACGGTCTGGACGTCACTTTGGCACGGGTCGACGATCGGCGCCTGCTGCTGACCCAGGGCGACGGGCGGCGCCTGGCGTTCGACCTGTCGCTCTCCGACGGTGGCCAGCGACGCTGGCAGGCGACCGATGGGAGCGCTGGTGACATCGTCATCGATGGAGGAAGCTGGGTCTGGCGCGTGCCGGATGGCAGGCGACTGTCCTTCGATCGCGGCTCGTTGCAGCGCATCGACTACTCCGCCGGCGAGTTTCTCGTCTTGACCCGACAGGGTGGCAGGCTGATGCGGGTCACCGACGAGCACGGCATCGTGATGCACCTTGCCTGGAGCGACGGTTCGCCCGGCCTGCGCCGCTGGGATGCCGATCCGAACCGTGTCGACGACCCCGCCCCGGCAGGCCACCTCGTGGCGATCGTGCTACCGGACGATTCGCGCATCGAGTACCGTTACTCGGGCGCACAGACGCTGCTCGGCGTGGTGCATCGCCGACGCGACGATGTCCGGCCGCTCGGACGCTACGGCTACGCGAAGGCCGGCGGGGTCGAACGGTTGGTTTCGGTAACCAGACCGGACGCACCGCCGTTGACCGATCCGGTCGAACCGACCGGATCGATCACCACGCGGTGGCGCTACGATGACCAGGGGCGGGCGGTCGCACAGCTGGATGCGGGCGGGCGCGAGCGGCTGCGGATCGAGCGTCGTCCAGCGAGCACGACGAGGGCGGAAGACCCGCTCGCCGGCGCAGCCACCGTGCGTCACGCCGACGGCCGAACACGTTCCTACACCTGGCGCTCGCAGCCGGACGCGGAACCCGATCTACACGATGCCCGACTGCAGTACCGGGTGGGCGAGTCCGAGCCGTCGATCCGTCTGCCTCCTTCCGCCACACGTACGCAGGCCGCGGATCCGCCCGATTCGCTCGACTTGCTCCAATACGTCGGCCGGGTCAAGCCCATCCCCGGCAGCCTGGACGGTCTGTTGCCGGGCAGTGCCACCAAGGCCGGGATCGACGTCCGATTCAAGGCGACGGCGCAGGGCCGGATCACCGATCTGCGCATCGGCGAACGCAGCTTGTCGCACCTGTGGCAGCGGCATGCAACGCGCCGAAGCACGATGGGCACGATGCGTAGCACGGCAAGCTGCACACCCGCGGAGAATCTCGGAACGACGCTGCGTCGAGCCGCAAGCGCCGGCGTGCCGTGCATCGAGGACTTGCTGCACCTGGAGCAGCTGCGCCGAGCCGCCGCGCGGCACACCCTGCAAGGGCGCCGTGGTCGGAACATCTACTACGACCCGTTCTGCGAACTGCCGGACGGCAAGGACTGCGAAACGATGCAGGATCACTACGAAATGGCTTTGTTGTCCGGGTGCGTGTACCGCACGGGCATCGCCTGCGCGTCGGGCTGGATCGAGGTCGATCCCGGGAGCCTCGGACTGGATCCGACCCGTTTCTCGTTCGGGGACTTTCATGCCGAGCTATTCCACGAGGCCTCGACGGATCGGTACACGCTGGTGTTTCGCGGCACGGACAGTGTCGCCGATCTGCTGCCCAGCCTCGGGCAGGGCGTGGGGCTGCGCACGCAGCAGTACGAACATGCGGTGGATCTTGCTCAAGAGATCAGATCTAGATTGGGTCGTGTGGCCCCGGGGTCTACTCTCGAATTTTCCGGCCATTCACTCGGCGGCGGTCTCGCGACCGCGGCTTCCATGGACCAGCGCGCCCAGGCCACCGTGTTCAACCCGTCCGAAGTGACGGCCATGACAGCTGCGCGCAATCAATGGCTGTACTTCGAAGCGTCCAATCACATCGAGGTGTTGCGGGTGGACAACGAGATCGTTCACGATTATTTCAGGCTGACCGGCGCACCCGGCAACGTCACCCCGATCGCACGACCGCCGGAGGTGCGTTCGTACGAACAGGTCGATGCGCATTATATCGTCACGGTCATCGAGTCGATCAGACTGTACCTCGATCGCCATTGCAATGGAGCATCGCCTTGAAACCGACGACTTTTTTCTGGCGATGCCTGCCACCCGGTCTTCTGATCGTTTCCAGCGCAGCCATTGCCGCGAGCCTCGAGCAGCGGCTGCTCGATGCGGTGCATGACGGATCGCTGGACCGAGTCAACGAAACGCTAGCGCAGGGCGTCGATCCGAACGCCACGCTCGGGCGGTTGTACGACGAAAAGCCGCTGTGCCTGGCGACCGTGCCCGGTCGGGAACCGATCCTGGCAGCCCTGCTCGCCGCCGGCGCGGATGCGAACGTGCTGTACCCGAAGGCGGACAACGCCTCCGTTGATCCGCTGAAGTGTGCGGTCAGCAACGAGAACCTGGACGCCTTCATTATGCTGCACGAGGCGGGGGCAGAGCTGGAGCGAGACCTTTGCCCGCATTGCACTGCGCCTTTTCCGAACACGATCATCGACTCTGCAATGGGCTCCGACAAACACCACATTCTTCGATACCTGATCGAGAACACCACGGTCGACTCGAGCGAAGAACGCGTGATCAAGATGTCGCTGGAGGAATGGTCCGCCTACGCAGACGACCCCACCCTGCCCGATCGCGCATGGATCGTGAACTGGCTGCGCGAGCGCGGCCAGGTGGTCGAACCGCAGCCGCCACGGTGAATCCGCGGCAAGCTCTGGCACCACGATCGGCATTCACCTGCCGGCAACCTGCCGACGTCAACCAGCGCCCAGCCAGGCCACGGTAGCCAGTCGACCGCTGGCAGCCCCATCGCGGCGGTGCGAATGGAATCGCCGACGCTCGGTGTACGTGCAGTGCCCGCCGCCGCTGATGCGGATCGGCCGCTCGCCCCGCAGCTCGCTGCGCGCCAGTGCGTACAGGTCGCACCAATGCTTGCCGGGGGCACCGGTGGGCCGAAAGGCGTCGGCGTGCGAGGCGCGTCGTGCCACGAAGGCTGCGCGCACCTCGTCGCCGACCTCGAACGCCTGCGGCCCGATCGCCGGGCCCAGCCAGGCGTGCAGCGCATCTTCGGGGGCGAATACCGCCAATGCCGCCTCCAGCACGCCGTCGGCCAGTCCACGCCAGCCGGCGTGCACCGCGGCCACCCGGCTGCCCTGTCCGTTGCTCAGCACCACCGGCAGGCAGTCGGCGGTCATGACCGCGATGCTGCGCCCCGGCTGGTCGGTCCAGCAGCCATCCGCGGGGAGATCGCCGCTCACCTCGCCCGCTCGCACGATCCGCGCACCGTGAACCTGACGCAGCCAGTCGGGTGCTGACGGCAGACGGTTTCGCGCCACCAGCCGGCGGCGGTTCTCGCGCACCGCGATCGGATCGTCGCCGACGTGCAGCCCAAGGTTCATCGTATCGAACGGTGGGCGACTCACACCGCCCGCGCGCGTGGTGCAGAACGCGTGGACACCGACCGGCGCGGCCCAGCTCGCCGTCACGATCTCACCGCTGCTCGCCGGCTCTTCACGCATGTGCCCGCACCCGAAGATCAGCTTCCATGGCTCAGCGCACCGAAGGCAACGCATCGCACAGCATCACCATGTCGGGCGGCATGGGCGAATCGAACTTGACCTCGCGCCCGTCCGACGGGTGCGCAAGTGTCAGCCGGGTGGCATGCAGCGCCTGGCGCCCGAACGCATCGACCAGCTCGCGCACCGGCGTGCCGCTCCGGTACGTGGTGGACAGCACCCGATTGTCCCGATAGACCGGATCGCCGACGAGCGGGTGGCCCAGCGCGGTCATGTGCACCCGGATCTGGTGGGTACGGCCGGTCTCCAGCTGCACGTCCAGCAGGGCGGCGCCGGCGAAGCGCTCCAGCACCCGCCAGTGGGTGATGGCGGGCTTGCCGCCGTGGGTGATCGCCATGCGCTTGCGATCGCGCGGATCGCGGCCGATCGGCCGGTCCACGGTGCCCGACTCGGCCGGATCGCCGATCACCACCGCCAAGTAGCGCCGGCCCATGCGGCGCGCCTGCAACTGGCGCACCAGCGCGGTGTGCGCCTCCAGCGTGCGGGCGATCACGCACAGGCCGCTGGTCTGGCGATCCAGCCGGTGCACGATGCCGGCGCGGGGAAGCGTGCGCAGCGACGGATCATGGTGCAGCAGGGCGTTCATCAGCGTGCCGCTCGGGTGGCCCGGGGCCGGGTGCATCACCGTGTCGGCCGCCTTGTCGACGATATGGATCGACTCGTCGGTGTGCACGATGCCGGTCGGCAGATCCTCGGCCAGGATGCCCAGCGCGTTCTCCCGGAAATCCTGAGACTGCAGATCGGCAAGCGCACCGCCCGGCAGCGCCCAGTTCAGTCGCTCGCCACCGTGCAGGCGGTCGCGCGGGCGTCGGCTGACGCCGTCCACCAGCAGGTGTCCGGCGCTGATCCAGCCCTGCAGGCGGCTGCGCGAATGCGCTGGAAAAAGCGCCGCGGCGATCGTGTCCACCCGTTGTCCGGCCGAGCCTGGCGGCACGCTGGCATCGGCCGGCATGTCCTGCGATACCGCGCTCGCCGAATCCTCGTGCTGCCGTTCGTCGTCGATTGCCTTGATCATGCACTCATGGTAGCCGCATGGCTGTCTATACTGCGCGGATGAACCGCCCGTTTCCTCGCGCCGCGATGCGCAGTGTCCTGCTCGCGATCCTGCTACCGCTCGCCCTGATGGGCTGCAGCACCACGCCATCGGGCGACGATACGTCGACGACCGCCGAGCAGCTGTACCGCCAGGCCAAGCGGGCCCTGAACCAGGGCGACTTCCTGACCGCCATCGATACGTTCGAGACCCTGGGCGCCCGGTTCCCGTTCGGCACCTACACCCAGCAGGCCCAGCTGGACATCGCGTACGCCTACCTGAGGCAGGACGAGTCCGACAGCGCGATCGATGCGGCCGATCGCTTCATCAAGCTGTACCCGCAGAGCGACAGCATCGACTACGCGCTGTACATGAAGGGCCTGGCGCACTACTCGCGCGGCGGCTCCGCGTTCGAGCGCGTGTTCCCGCGCGACATGGCCCGGGTGAACCAGGCCTGGCTGCGCGCCTCGTTCACCGAATTCGATGCGCTGGTCAGGCGCTTCCCCGACAGTCGCTACTCGGCCGACGCCATCGAACGCATGCGCTTTCTGCGCAACCGGATGGCCGAGCACGAGCTGATCACGGCACGCTTCTACTACGAACGCGGCGCCATGGTGGCGGCGATCAACCGGGTGACCTACCTGCTGGAGCATTTCGATGGCAGCGATCGCGTACCGGATGCCCTGGCGCTGATGGCCGCCGCGTACGGCGCCCTGGGGCAGAGCGACCTGCAGGCGGACACCCTGCGGGTGCTCGGCGCGACCGATCCGGACCATCCGGCCCTCGACATCGGCTGAGCGGTCGGTCGGCGCTCGGCGGGTGGTCGGCCGGGCTGGTCCGGACCTTGCCTCGTGCAAGGTTCGACGTATCAGCCGATCCCGCCCCCTTTGGCCACCCCTTCCTCGCCCTCGCTGCCGAGCACCCCTCCCGCCGGGCCCTCTACCGGCCCCCGAACCGGTCAAGGTGCCCCCCGGGTCGTGCCCGCCCCGCCCGTGGCGGACTGGCCCGCGCTGCGCCTGCTGAACCAGTTCCGGCTGTTCGTGGCGGCCACGCTGGCGATGGTGTACTACGCCGCCGACGTGGCGACCGTGCTCGGCTCGCGCGATCCGGTGCTGTTCGAGATCGCCCACCTGGCCTGGTTCGTGTTCGGACTCGGTTTCACGTACCTGATCCGGCGCCGACGCCCGTCGGTGCAGAGTCAGCTCTACCTGCAGAGTTACGCCGACCTGCTGTGCGTCGTCACCCTGCTGTATGCCAGCGGGGGCGTGAACAGTGGCATCGCGCCGCTGCTGATCATCGGCATGGCACTGGTCGGCCAGCTGATCCCCTCGCGCCAGTCGCTGCTGTTCGCCGCCATCGCCTCGCTGGTGCTGCTCAGCGAGGAGCTGCTCGCCCAGTACCTGCACGGCCCGGGGGCCGCCGACCTGGAGCGGACCGCCATCGTCGGCGCGTCGCTGTTCACCGTCGCCTGGCTGATGGGCGTGCCGGTGCGACGCCTGGCCGAGCGCAAGCTCACCGTGCCGACCCGCTTTCGCGCAGGACTGGATGTCAATCAGGTCGCCCAGTTGAACGAGGAGATCGTCCAGGAGCTGGACAGCGGCGTGATGGTCATCGACGTCAACCGCGATGTCCATGTCATGAACGATGCGGCGCGCGTGCTGCTGGGTGCCGAATTCACCACGTTGCCGATCGCCCTGGTTCGCCTGTGCCCGGTACTGGCAGAGGATCTTCGCTCCCACCGCCAGTCGCCGTTGCTGGGCTGCCGTCCGCTGGAGATCGGTCGCGTCGGACAGACCGTCCTGCCTCGGTACACGCCGTTGTCGCGCGCCGGCACGCTGGTACGCCTGGAGGATCACTCGCACATCCTGCAGCAGTTCCAGCAGCTCAAGCTGGCATCGCTGGGGCAGCTGTCGGCCAGCATCGCGCACGAGATCAGAAATCCGCTGGGCGCCCTGTCGCACGCGGTGCAACTGCTCGAGGAAGCGGACACGCTGTCGCCGGCCGACCGCGACCTGCTGCAGGTGGCAAGACGCCAGACGCTGCGCATCGACCGGATCGTGACCGATGTGCTGAGCGTGTCGAACCGATCGACCGCGAGGCCGACCTGCGTGAACCTTGCACCCGTGCTGGAGGACTTTTGCCGCCACTTCCTGGCTGAACGGCAGCTGTCAGACGACCGGATGCAATGCCGTGTCCAGGCGACCGATACCGCCCTGTTCGACACGGAACAGCTGAATCAGGTGCTCTGGAACCTGTGCAACAACGCCTTGCTGCACAACGCGGGAAGACCCGTGACCATAACGCTGGAAACTTCGCTCGATAGCCATTCGAGCTTGGTGCTGGACGTCACCGATGACGGCGCCGGCGTCAGCGACACGACACGGAACCGCCTGTTCGAACCGTTCTTCTCCACCTGCGAGGAAGGTACGGGACTGGGGCTGTACATCGTTCGGGAGCTGTGCGCGGCAAACCGTGCGTCGATAGCCTGCGAGCCGCGATCGAACGGGGCACGGTTCAGGATCACCCTGGCCTCCGCGGATGAGGTGTCCACGTCATGACACGATCGGCACCCGCCACGTTTCGACGCACGTCATCGCACCGGTGAACGAACCGCTGCCGGGCCGGATGCTCGTGATCGACGACGAGGCGGACATACGCCAACTGGTGAGCCTGTCCCTGGCACGCATCGGAATCGATGTGCATGCCGCGGCGAATCTTGCCGAAGCGCGCGAACTGCTGACGGTCTATCGCTTCGATGCCTGCCTGACCGACATGAGACTGCCGGACGGCAACGGAATCGACTTTGTCACCGAGGCCACGGCGCGATACCCGCACATGCCCGTTGCGGTCATCACGGCACACGGCCAGCTTGCCAGCGCCGTCGACGCGATGCGCAACGGCGCCTTCGACTTCGTTTCCAAACCCGTCGATCTGGGCGTGCTGCGTCGCCTGGCCGTCCAGGCGCTGCGCGTTCGAACGGCATCGGAGTTCATCGAACGGAGCGACGACCCTTTCGCACCCGACTCCGGCCGGCGTGATCGACCCGTCGCAAGAGGCCGCGAAGGATCGGACAAGCCGACGCCAGGAAGCGCCGAAGGCATCCCGACGCTCCACCGAACGATGGATCCGGGTCGAGGAACCGACACGCCATCGACCATCGGACCGGCCGCGCTGATCGACGGGGATCGTCTGGTGGGGAGCGCTGCGGTGGTGCTTGCGCTCAGAGTGCGCATCGACAAGGTCTCCCGGACCAACGCCCCGGTCTGGATTACGGGAGAATCGGGTACCGGCAAGGAACTCATCGCCCGGCTCATCCACGCCAACGGACCTCGCGCAACGGCACCCTTCGTGGCCATCAACTGCGGGGCGATCCCCTCCGAGCTCATGGAAAGCGAGTTCTTCGGGCACCGCAAGGGTGCATTCACGGGAGCCCACCAGGACAAGCAAGGGCTCTTCCAAGCGGCTGAAGGTGGCACGCTGTTCCTTGACGAGATCGCGGAGCTGCCTCTGCACATGCAGGTCAAGCTGCTTCGTGCGGTGCAGGAGCGCAGCGTTCGCCCCATCGGGGAAAGCGCGGAACTGAACGTGGACGTGCGCATCCTGAGTGCAAGCCATGCGGAGCTGGCAGAGCTCGTCGAGGCGGGTCGCTTCCGGCAGGATCTGTACTACCGCCTGAACGTCATCTCGATCCGCGCACCGGCGCTGCGAGATCGTGCGGAAGACATCCCCGCGCTCTCGCGCGCGATCCTGGCACGTCTGACCGGCTCGACGCGGGCGGCGGCGCTCGAACTCACGGACGGTGCGATGGAGAAGCTTGCCGAGCATTCCTTTCCCGGCAATGTGCGGGAGCTGGAGAACGTGCTGGAGCGGGCTTGCGCACTGGCGACGGGAACCCGCATCGACGCTGACGATATCGAACTCGATATCGAACCGGGACCTGCCGTCGAGCCGCAGGCCGCGACGGTCGATGCAGACGAAGCGTCGACACGGCCAGGGATCCGGACCGACATCTCCCGCGAGGATCGCACCGGGTTCGCGACGGCGGATGAACGCGAGCGCATCGTGTCGGCTCTCGAGGAGACCCGGTGGAACCGGCGACGCGCCGCGGAACGCCTTGGCCTGACCTACCGACAGCTTCGCTATCGGATAACCCGCCTGGGTCTGGACGACGGGGATCGAGCCGCGTGACACGCAGCCGCACATGTCAAGTATCGACATGATTCCTGTCACTACTTGACATTCCATCGTGGCTGCATTCGAGCAGTGCATCACCGATCGGGTCTCGAACAAGACATGGCTCAAGCATTCGTTGCCACCTTTCGTGAGCCAGGTCGCCACACCTCCCTTGGCATGTCCCCTGCACCAGCAACGTCAGGCTCGCGGATGCCTTCCCGTTCGTGAGTCGTCACCGATGGCATGACGCCATGACAACCACAAGCGAGTGATATCAGCATGCACAAGACGATTCAACACAACAAGGGTTTCACCCTGATCGAGCTCATGATCGTCATCGCGATCATCGGCATCCTCGCCGCGGTCGCGGTTCCCCAGTACAGCACCTACACCAAGCGAGCTCGCTACTCCGAGGTCGTGCTCGCCACCACCGCGTTCAAGACACCGGCCGAGATCGCCTTCCAGACCGGACGGGCCGCAGCTATCACGGATCTGGACAACGATGCGCACGGCATTCCGCCCGAAATCGCCGCGGGCGAGTCAGTCGGCGAGTACGTCGACACCGTGACCCTGGTCGACGGGCTGCTCACCGCGACCGGCACCGACGCCGTCGATTCGGCCACCTATCAGCTGCAGGCGGCCGACTCCAACGGTGGTCTGCGGTGGGCGGAAGTCGACACCCTGGACACGTCCTGCCAGAAGCTCGGCCTTTGCTGAACGACGTCTGACCGCAGCGTCACGATCGGTCATGGCAGGTATGGATGGCAGGTATGGAAAGGGGCTCGCGTGAGCCCCTTTTCGTTTGAAGGCCGGACCGCGCGGGAGTCGAGCATCATGATGGACAGCAACCACGGCACTGCCAGCGACGGTTTCACGCTGATCGAGCTGATGATCGTCATCGGGATCATCGGCATCCTGTCCGCCATCGCGGTTCCGCAGTATTCGACCTACCAGAAGCGTGTGCGCTTCTCCGAGGTCGTCATGGCCACCAGCCCCTACAAGACGGCCGCCGAGCTGGCGGTCCAGCTGGTACGAGCGCAGACGCTCGATGATCTCGACGCCGGCAGGCACGGCATTCCCGAGGAGGGTATGCCCGGCTCGTTCGCCGGACACAACATTCATTCGATCAAGATGACGAACGGCAAGATCGTCGCGATAGGCACTGCCCTGGTCGACTCCGCCAGCTACACCCTGGAGGCGACCTTTCCGGCCGGCGTCAACGGCATTCGCTGGGTGTACGACATGTCGGCTGCCGACTCCTGCTTCAACCTGGGCCTTTGCTGAAGCCGTGCCGACCCCGGCCAGCCGGTCCCGGCCGGCACCATCGCTGCCTCCAAGGCTCAAGCAGTCGATTTTCGTGCCGATCAACCCGGTGGCGGTGTGAACGATGCCGCCGGTTCTCCCACCGCATCCACTCAGGACGATCGCGTGACCAGATCCAGCGAGAAACCTCTACCCGGCATCGGTCGACAGCTCGTCAACCACGGCCTGTGCAGCGAGCAGCAGGCGCGCGCGGCCAACGAGTCGGCGGTGAGCGACAAGACGACCTTCATCTCGGCACTCGTCAAGGACGGCGCGACCGATGCGATGACCGTGGCGCGACACCTGGCCCCCGACTTCGGGCTGCCGCTGTTCGACCTGGGCGCGCTCGATCCCTCGTCCATCCCTCAGGATCAGGTGAGGGAAGAACTGATCGAGAAACTGAACGCGGTCCCCATCGCGCGCCGCGGCTCGCGACTGTTCATCGCGATCAGCGACCCGACCAACAGCGAACCGATCGACAAGTACAAGTTCGCCTCCGGCCTGACGGTGGAGGCGGTGATCGTCGAGGACGACAAGCTGCAGGCCTTGCGCGCCACCATCGGCGATTCCTCCGCCTCCCTGACCGACGGGCTGGACGACAGCCTGGACCTGGAGGTCGAGGGCGGCGACCCGATGGACGACGAGGGCGACCCGAGCGGCCTGGACGAGACGCCCGTGGTGCGCTTCGTCAACAAGGTGCTGCTGGACGCGATCAAGAAGGGGGCGTCCGACATCCACATCGAGCCCTACGAGAAGATCTTCCGCATCCGGTTCCGCGTCGATGGCGTGCTGGAGGAGGTGGTGCATCCGCCGCTTTCCATGGCCGGACGGCTGACCGCCCGCATCAAGGTCATGTCGCGCATGGACATCTCCGAGCGGCGCGTGCCGCAGGACGGTCGCATCAAGCTGAAGATCTCCAAGAACAAGGCGATCGATTTCCGCGTCAACACCTGCCCCACCCTGTTCGGCGAGAAGACCGTGCTCAGGATCCTGGATCCGAGCAGTGCGCAACTGGGCATCGATGCGCTGGGCTACGAGCCCGAGCAGAAGCAGCTGTACATGGACGCGCTCGCCAATCCCTACGGCATGATCCTGGTCACCGGCCCGACAGGTTCGGGCAAGACGGTCTCGCTGTACACCGGCCTGAACATCCTCAACGAGCCGGGCACCAACATCTCCACCGCCGAGGATCCGGCCGAGATCAACCTGGCCGGCATCAACCAGGTCAACGTCAACGTCAAGGCCGGCCTGACCTTCGCCGAGGCCCTCAAGTCGTTCCTGAGACAGGATCCGGACGTGATCATGGTGGGCGAGATCCGGGATCTGGAAACCGCCGGCATCGCGGTCAAGGCGGCACAGACCGGACACCTGGTGCTCTCCACCCTGCACACCAACGATGCCCCGCAGACGCTGTCCCGATTGATCAACATGGGGGTGCCGCCGTTCAACATCGCCACCGCCGTCTCGCTGATCATCGCCCAGCGCCTGGGCCGGCGCCTGTGCAGCGCGTGCAAGGTACCGGAGACGGACCTGCCGCGCGAGCTGCTGCTGGCCGAAGGGTTCACCGAGGATGTCGTGGACGAGCTCGAGCTGTTCAAGCCGGTGGGCTGCAGCAAGTGCAACAAGGGCTACAAGGGCCGCGTCGGCATCTACCAGGTGATGAAGATCAGCGAGGAGATCGGCAAGATCATCATGGCCGGCGGCAACGCCATCGAGATCGCCGCCCAGGCCAGGCTGGAGAAGATCCCCGATCTGCGGCAGTCGGCGCTGAAGAAGGTTGCCCAGGGTCTGATGGGCCTGGAAGAAGCCAACCGCGTTACCAAGGACTAGACCATGGCCACATCGGGTGCGACAGCGGCCAAGACGGTCCTGTACGAATGGGAAGGCAAGGACAAGAAGGGCAACAAGCAGACCGGCATGCTCAGCAGTCCGAGCATCGACCTGGTGCGCGCCAAGCTGCGCCGTCAGGGCATCGTCAACCCGCGGGTCAAGAAGAAGTCCGGCCGCGCCGGCGGCGGCGGCAAGAAGATCACCCCCGGCGACATCGCGCTGTTCGCCCGTCAGCTGACCACGATGATGGGGGCCGGCGTGCCGATGGTGCAGTCGTTCGAGATCGTGGCGAACGGCATGGACAACAAGCGCATGCGCGACATGGTGCTCGGCATCAAGGCCGAGGTCGAGTCGGGCAGCAATTTGACCAACGCGCTGCGCAAGTATCCGGACCAGTTCGACGACCTGTTCTGCAGTCTGACCGAGGCCGGCGAGCAGTCCGGAACGCTGGAAAGCCTGCTGAACGAGATCGCGACCTACAAGGAGAAATCCGAGTCGCTGAAGAAGAAGATCAAGAAGGCGATGTTCTACCCGATCGCCGTCCTGGTGGTGGCCATGATCGTCACCGCCATCCTGCTGATGTTCGTGGTACCCCAGTTCGAGGCGCTGTTCAGCGGCATGGGCGGCGATCTGCCCGCGTTCACCCGCATGATCGTCAACGCCTCGGAGTTCCTGCAGAAGTGGTGGTACGTGGCCTTCGGCGGCATCGCGCTGGCGATCTGGAGCTTCACCCAGGCGAAGAAGCGTTCGGTGGCCTTTTCCGAAATGCTCGACAAGGTGGTGCTGCGCCTGCCGGTGTTCGGCGACATCATCATCAAGGCGGCCACCGCCCGCTTCGCCCGCACGCTGGCCACCATGTCCAAGGCCGGCGTGCCGCTGGTCGAGGCGATGGAATCGGTGGCGGGGGTGGCGGGCAACTCGGTGTTCGAGAAGGCGATACTCATCATGAAGGACGAAGCGGCGACCGGACAGCGCCTCACCGCCTCGATCGAATCCTCGGGCCTGTTCTCCAACATGGTGGTGCAGATGGTGGCGATCGGCGAGGAATCCGGTTCCATCGACGAGATGCTCGCCAAGGTGGCCGACTACTACGAGGAGGAGGTCGACAACGCGGTCGATGCGATGACCTCCCTGATGGAGCCGATGATCATGGCCTTCCTGGGCGTGGTGATCGGTGGTCTGGTGGTGGGCATGTACCTGCCGATCTTCAAGATGGGCGACGCGTTCTGATCCGCCCGGTGGGCGCGACGCCCGCCGGACGCCGTTCCGGAACGGTCTATGCTGATGAAGGGGGGTGGCCGCCGAGCCACCCCTTTCCTTCGTTGGAGCCGCCGCCCTCGTGATTGGCCTGATCGACCTGATTTACGGCTCGCCGCCGCTCTGGTACACCCTGGTCGGGCTGGTGTCGCTGCTGGTGGGCAGCTTTCTCAACGTGGTCATCCATCGGCTGCCGATCATGATGGAGCGCGCCTGGCGCGAGGGGCTGGAGGAGATCGGCGACGGTGACGCCGTTGACAGCCTCACCCCGACCCCGACCCCGACCCCGACCCCGACCCCGACCCCGACCCCGACCCCGACCCCGACTCCGACTCCGACCCCGTT
>ENA-ORXU01000677-ORXU01000677.1-marine-metagenome-genome-assembly--contig:-NODE-677-length-36092-cov-7.232042_pt1 | contig 36092 bp, 36 predicted proteins | sample MGYA00237869_ERZ511484 | MGnify/ENA metagenome assembly ERZ511484 | reverse complement strand
CGCTCGCTCTGCCCGTCGAACAATCGGTCGGCCAGGCGCCTGCCGGCGGCGATCGCCACCGGCGTCAGTTCCGCCTGCCCGGTCACGTCCCCCAGCGCGAACACGCTGTCCACGTTGGTGGCCTGGAAGCGATCGACCGGGATGTAGCCGCGCTCGTCGGTCTCGACGCCTGCCGCCGACAGATCGAGAGGCTCGGTGGACGGTGCGCGGCCGATCGCGAAGATGACCGTGTCGATGTCGCCGAGCGTCTTGCCGTCCTCGCCGACGACATCGATCGTGTCGCCCCGCTCGACCAGCTCGGCCACGGTGAACCGCTGCTGCACCGTCACCCCTTCGCCCTGCAGCGCCTCGAACAGGCGTTCCTGCAGCATCGGATCGAAACTGCGCAGGGCGCGATCCTGCCGGAGCGCCAGCGTCACCTCGCTGCCCATCGCGGCCAGCATGCCGGCCAGTTCCACGGCGATGTAGCCGGCGCCGACCACCACCACGCGCCTCGGCTGTCGCTGCAGCTCGAAAAAGCCGTCCGAGGTGATGGCCAGGTGCGCCCCCGGAAGATCGGGCACCACCGGCTCGCCGCCGGGCGCCAGCACGATGTGCTCGGCGCTGAAGCGTCGTTCCTCGTCGCCCTGACCGATCGCCACGGTGTGCGCATCGACCAGGCGCGCCTCGCCGGACTCGACCGTGACCCCGTTCTTGCCCAGGTAGTTGTCGTAGGCGTTGTTGATGTTGCGGATGTAGGCGTCGCGACGCGTGACCAGCGCGTTCCAGTCGAACCCGTTGACGGTGACGTCGAAGCCGTAGCCGGCCGCCTCGTGCAGCGCGTGCGCAACGCTCGCGCCGTACCACATCACCTTCTTGGGCACGCAGCCGCGGTTCACGCAGGTACCGCCCAGGCGGTCGTCCTTCTCGATCAGCAGGCACTTCGCGCCGTAGCTGCCGGCGCGGTTGCAGGTGGCGATGCCGCCGCTGCCGCCACCGATCGCGATGAGGTCGAAGTCGTAGCCGTGGGACATGTTCGGTTTGCAGCAAAGGTGGGATGGAGCGCCGCGCTACTATAGTCGGGCGCGCCCCGGTGCGTGATCACCACCCACCCCGTTGCTCTTCCCCGCCGCTCTCGCCAGCCGTGATGACCGCGCCGTGATGACCGCCCCGATCGCCGACGTCAGCCTGCTGACCGATCCTGCCAAGCGGCGTGCCTGCCTGCGGCTGGTGCGCCTGGACCGCCCGATCGGCATCCTGCTGCTGCTGTGGCCGACGTTGTGGGCGCTGTGGTTCGCCGCCGACGGCATGCCGCCGATCGGCACGCTAGTGATCTTCGTGCTGGGCACGGTGCTGACCCGCTCGGCCGGCTGCGCGGTCAACGACTATGCCGATCGGCACATCGACGCCTACGTGAGCCGCACCAGCGGCCGGCCGCTGGCCACCGGCGAGCTGCGTCCGCGCGATGCGCTGGTGGTGGCAGCGGTGTTGATGGCGGCAGCCTTCGCACTCGTGCTGCTGACCAACCGGCTGACGGTGATGCTGTCGTTCGTGGCCCTGCTGCTGGCCACCGCCTACCCGTTCACCAAGCGGATCACGCACTTTCCGCAGGTGGTGCTGGGGGCGGCGTTCGCGATCGCGATCCCGATGGGTTTCGCGGCGGTGCAGAACGCGGTACCGCCGCTGGCCTGGGGCCTGTTCGTCGCCACGCTGGTGTGGGCGCTCGCCTACGACACGCTGTACGCGATGGCCGATCGCGAGGACGATCTGAAGCTCGGCGTGAAATCCACCGCCGTGCTGCTCGGTCGCCACGACCTGACGCTGGTGATCGGCTCGCACCTGACCATGCTGGGCCTGCTGGCGGCACTGGGCCTGCACGATGGCCGCGGTCTCTTCTGGTACGCCGGCCTGGTCGTGGCGCTCGGGCTGGCGGTGCGTCAATGGCGGCACGTAGTTGATCGCGACCCGGCGCACTGCTTCGCCGCCTTCCTGCAGAACAGCCTGCTGGGCGGGGCGATCTTCGCAGGATTGGTGCTGGACCTGTCGCTGGGCGCTTGATGAGCGCATCGAGGCGCACCGTCTCGCCCGATTGGCTGGCGCCGCTGCTGGCGCGTCTGGACGCCGCCATCGGGCAAGGCGCGACGGCCGCGGCGTCCGGGCACGGCACCGATACGGGCATGCTGGAACGGCGCGACGAGGTGCGCCTGGCGCTCGCCACCGCCGCACGCCTGTCACTGGACGAGGCGGCCGATCCGGGCCCGCAGCTGGTGGTGCTCGGCCCGACCCAGGCCGGCAAGAGCACGCTGGTCAACCGGCTGCTCGATACCGAGATCGCCGGCGTCAGCGCGCTGGCCGGCCACACGGTGCACGCGCAGGCCTTCGTGTCCTCCGCGACCGAGACCGTGGCCCGCGAACGCCTGCCCGCATTGCTGCAGCCACTGCGCCCGGTAGCGCGTGATGACCTGGATGCCACGCGGCTCGACGCCTGGTCGCTGCAGCCGGTGAGCCGCGGCGAGCACGCGGTGGCACCGACGGAGGCGACCGTCTGGGACACACCGGATTTCGATTCGATCTCGGCTGGCACCTATCGCGAGGCGGTCACGCTGACCACCGCACTGGCCGATGCGCTGGTGCTGGTGGTGAGCAAGGACAAGTACGGCGATCGCAGCGTGTGGCAACGCCTGCGCACGCTGCGCGCCCTGGGCACGCCCCTGGTGCTGGTGGTCAACAAGGTCGATCGGGCCAGCCGCGACCTCATCGCCGGCACGCTGGCCGAGCGACTGGAGCGGCAGGGAAGCGGACCGGCGGGCGACGGCCGGGACCTGGCACCCGGTCACCGGACGACACCGGCGCTGATCCTGCTGCCCTGGGTGGATCGGCCGGGCGATCAGGCGCCCCTGGTCCTGCCAGGATCGGCGCGCCGCGAGCTGGGCAACGCGATCGGTAACGCGCTGGTGGCCGCCGAGGATCGCACCGCCAGGAAGGAGGCGCTGCAACGCTTCATCACGACGCGCCGCGATCACTGGCTGGCACCGCTGCGCATCGAGCAGGCGGCGCGCGAACGCTGGGAGATGGCGCTGAACGAGGCCGGGCGCGAGCTGGTGGAGAACTACCAGCACCGCTGGCTGGACGGCGACGAGCACGACGACGCCTTCGATCGCACGCTGGTGGAGCTGCTGACCCTGCTGGAGGTGCCCGGCATCGCCCGTGTGCTGATGCGCACCCGGCAGGCGGTCACCTGGCCGGCCCGGCGGTTGCTGGGCCTGGGCATGGGCACCGCCTCCCGGTTGGCCCGGGGTGCGGGATCACGGCTTCGGGGCCGGTCCGAGGACGAGCCCGCGACCCCGGCCGAGCGGGAGCGCCGACTGCTGGACGGGTTGCTGAAGGAGCGTCTGACCGAGCTTCGCGAGCGGATCCTGGAAGAGCGCGAGAGCGCGGACGAACACGGCTTCTGGCGCGAGCTGGACAGCGCGTTCGTGGCCGCCCGCCCGGCACTGGCGAACGACTGGAGCGTGCGGGCCGTGGCGCTGCGCGATGACCTGCAACCGCGCATCGATGCGGCCGCCACCCGGCTCTATCAGCAGTTGCAGACCCAGCCGGCATTGCTGAACACGCTGCGCGCCACGCGAGTCGGCACGGATGCGGCCGGCGTGGCGCTGGCGATCAAGACCGGCGGCATGGCACCGGCCGACCTGGTGCTGGCACCGGCCATGCTGTCGGTCACCACGCTGCTCACCGAGAGCGCGCTGGGACGTTACCTGGACGGGGTGCGGCGTGAACTGGAACGGGCGCAGCGCGAGGCGGTCGAGAGCACCCTGGTGAAGGGCCTGCTGGTACCTCGGCTGCAGGCCCTGTCACCGGGCGGTGACGCGCGCGATTCGGGCGAGAAGGCGTTGAGGCACGAGATCGCCGCCAGTCGCGAACGGGTCGCGACCGACGGCGAGTAGCCCGGCCCCGTCGGTCGGTGCGCGCCCGGTCGGTGCACGCTTGATCGACGATTGCTCAGCCGAGCTGCTTCAACACCGCCTCGGCACTGCTGGCCACCGCCTCGACCGGGCTGTCCTCGACACCGATCCAGGTGACCACACCGTCGTCCACGATCATCGCGTAGCGGTTGGAACGCTCGCCCAGCCCGTGATCCGACAGATCGATCGCCATGTCGACCGCGCGGGTGAAGGTATGGTTGCCGTCGGACAGCATGTCGACCTCGTTGCCCACGCTGCGGCTCTTGCCCCAGGCGTCCATCACGAAGAAATCGGCGGTCGAGATGCAGGCCACGGCGGCGACGCCCTTGTCGCGCAGCGCGGCGGCATGCTCCACGTAACCCGGCAGGTGGTTCTCCGAACAGGTCGGCGTGAAGGCACCCGGCAGGGCGAAGATCACCACCTTGCGGCCCTTGGTGTAATCCGCGATCGAGACGTCGGTCGGACCGTCGGCGGTCATCTGCTTGAGGGTGACGTCCGGCAGTGCATCGCCTTGCTTGAGCATCGAGAGGGTATCCAGGGGTTCGAGGTGGGTCGGCCGATGAACATCGGGGCGCAGTTCCGGCGCTTCAAGCCGTCTCGCGCAGCAGGCTGTCGAGCTCCGCCAGCATGGCGGGCCCCAGCTCGCGCGCATCGTGCACCGTCATCGCCCGCCGGTAGTAGCGACCGACGTCGTGGCCGATGCCGATCGCGCACAGCTGCACCGCACCGGTGCGCTCGATGCCGGCGATCACCTCGTGAAGGTGACGGGCCAGGTAGTCGCGCCGGTTGGCGGTCAGCGTGGCGGTGTCGACCGGCGCCCCGTCGGAGATGACCATCAGCAGGCGCCGCTGCTCGGGACGCCTGAGCAGGCGCGCGTGCGCGAAGGCCAGCGACTCGCCATCGATGTTCTGCTTCAGGATCTCGCGGCTGAGCATCAGGCCGAACCCGCGCCGGGCGCTGCGGTACGGCACGTCCGCCCCCTTGTAGACGATGTGCCGAAGCTCGTTCAGCCGGCCCGGCTCGGCCGGGCTGCCAGCCGCCTGCCAGGCCTCGACCGACTGGCCGCCGTGCAGCGAGACGGTGGTGAAGCCGATCACCTCCACGCTGACCCCGCAGCGCTCCAGCGTGCGCGAGAGGATGTCCGCGGCCGCCGCGGCGATGGTGATCGGTCGCCCGAGCATCGAGCGCGAGTTGTCGATCAGCAGCGTGATGGTGGTGTCCCGATAGCGCGTCTCCACCTCGTGCTTGAACGCCAGCGGCGTCAACGGGGAGGTCAGCAGGCGGCTCAGGCGCCGGGCATCCAGCTCGCCCTCGTCCTGGTCGAACTGCCACTGGCGCCGCTGACGGGCCAGCAGCACCCGCTCCAGCCGTGCCGCCAGCCGACGCACCAGCCGTCCCTGCAGCGCGATGTGCCGGTCCAGATCCGCCCGCCAACCGGCCAGCGCCGTCGCGTCGGCAAGCTCCACCGGTCGGCGCACCTCGTCGAAGCGGGTGGTCCAGGCGACGTAGCCCGGACGATGGGTCACCACCGTCGATGGCAGGGGATCGCGCGCGCTGGACGGCGGCTCGTCGCGGGCATCGTCACCGCTCTCGCCGGCCGGCTCCTCGTCCAGCGCGCTGGCATCGAGCGGCGCCTCGGCACGCTCCTTTTCGTCCGTATCGTCCGGTGCATCGTCGGCAACGGATTCGTCCTCGTCTTCATCCAGCAATTCATCGAGCGCCTCGGCGTCCGCCGCCGCCTCGTCGCCGAGGCGTTGCCCGGCGTCGCCCTCACCCCCGTCGGGACCTTCGCCCGCCGCGCCGGATCGCTCGCCCGGCTCACCGGTCAGCACCCGCGCCAGCGCGCGCGCGGTCCGCGCGAACCGCCGCTGATCGTTCACCTGCGCACGCAGGCGCGGCAGCGCCCGGCGCAACCGGTCGGCCACCGCATCGGGCAGGCCGGTCGCGTCCAGTGCCGGAGCGGGCTCGTCTCCGGTTCCGCGCAGTGCGATGCGCACGACATCGGCGATGGCATCGACCGCACCGAACGAATGGTCCCGCTCGTGCTCGCGCAGCCGGTCCAGGTTCGTTCCGACCCCCTTCAGTCGGCGTGCGCCCAGCACCTCGATGCGCTCGCCCTCCAGCGCCTCGAACACCGCTGCCGCCGCCACGCCATCCGGAACCCACCGTGCGTGCAGGTCCGCATCGTGATGGCGCCGGCGCACCGCGGCGCGATCGCTGCGCCCGCGGGCAAGGGATGCGATGCCGGCGAGCCCCGCCGGCGAGGCGTCCTCGTTCCCCACCTGGTCCCGCTCGTCGGCATCCAGCTGCAGGTCCGCATCGGCGGCCACGCTGCGCGCGCACGGCGCGAGCACGTCGTGCGGGGAAGGCGGCTCGCGGCGCGTGCGTCGGTGGGTACTCGGGATCACCCGCCGAGTATGCGTGTATCCTCGCTGCGCCGCCCGCCCTGCGCCCTTCCGACTGCATGGCCTCGTCCCCCTCCTCTGCCCACCCGTCCGGGTTCGACACCGACCTGGAGCGCTGGGCCGCCCGCGCCATCGAGCTCGGCTGGCTGGGCGAGGAGCGCCTCGGCGCACTGGCCGAGCTGCGCCGCGCGTCCGCCGGGCAGCTGTTCGACGATGACGAACGCCCGCTGACCGTCGGGCTGTTCGGCGGCACCGGGGTCGGCAAGAGCAGCCTGCTGAACCGCATCGCCGGCCAGCCGATCGCTCGCGCCAGCGCCGAGCGACCGACCTCGCGCGGTGTCGGTGCCTACCTGCACCGCTCGCGCACCCTGGATGCGCTGCCGGCCGATTTTCCGCTCGAACGGCTGAACACCGCGGTGCATCATGAAGAGCGCTGGCGCGACGTGCTGTGGATCGACATGCCGGACGTGGACAGCGTGGCGGAGGAACACCGCGCCCAGGTGGTGCAGTGGCTTCCGCACCTGGACGTGGTGCTGTACGTGGCCAGCCCGGAACGCTACCGCGACGATCGCGGCTGGCAGCTGTTGCGCGATCACGCCGCCGAGCACGCCTGGCTGTTCGTGATGAACCAGTGGGACCGAGGCGATCCGCGGCAGCTGGACGACTGGCGGGCGCAGCTGAACACCGCAGGCTTTGCCGACCCGATGCTGTTTCGGGCCGTGGCGGGCGAGGCCGTCGGATCGCTGGACGACGATTTCGAGCAGCTGCTGAGCACGCTCGCCTCGCTGGCCGATCGACGGCTGATCGACGAGCTGGAGCGACGCGGCACGCTGGCCCGCCTGGAGCGGCTGCTGGACGCCGCCGCCGGCCTGCGCCGCGAGGTGGTCAACGAGCCGTCGCAGGCTCCCCTCATCGAGCGCTGGCAGGCGTACTGGCGCGAGACGTCGGCCGGTCGTGCCGGCGCGCTGGAGGCCCGCCTGCCGGCACTGGTGGCCGGTTCAGGCGAGGCCGGCGACGGCTCGCTGTCGCGGCCGGTGGCCCAGGAGCTGTTCGACGAGCGCACCCGCGCGGAATGGCAAGAAGCGCTGATGCGCTTCATGCAGGACGCCGAGGCGGACGAGAGCCTGCCGCGCGGCGTGGCGCGACGCCATCTGGTACCGGCCGCGCAGCGCGCGCTGGACGGATTGGTCGACCGGGCGAGCGCGGTGATCGGCCCGTCGCTGGCGCAGCCGGGCACCGCGCTGCAGCGGCGCCTGCACGCCGCCCTGGGCGTGCTGAGCACCCTGTTGCCGCTGGCGGCCCTCGGCTGGGCCGGATGGCGCGTGTTCGACGCGTTCCGGCGCGGTGCCAGCGATTCGAGCGCCTACCTGGGCACCGAGTTCGCGATCACCGCCGGCTTGCTGGTCGCCCTGGCCTGGGCCCTGCCCTGGTGGCTGGCGCGGCGGGCGCGCCCGTCCCGCAGCGCGGCGCTGCAGCGTGGCCTGAGATCGGCCGTGAGCGATGGACTGGCGTCGATCGATGCCACCGTCGAGCACGCGCTGACGAGGATCGATGCCGAGCGCGACGCGTTGCGCGATGAACTGGACGCCCGTCTGCGGGTGGCAGGAACCCGTCTGCTGCCGACGCGGACCGGCGCCCTGGAACGCGATCAGGCCGGATTGCCACCGGTGCTGTCGCGATTGCTGTCGAACGCGACGCAGGTGCGTGCCGCCACCCAGACCGATACCGACGCCGCCCCGGTGTCGTGACATTCGCGCGCCAGCTCCGAGGCGGTGGCGCCGCTGGTGAGCACGTCATCGATCAGCACCACGTGGCGATCGGCGATGTCCGCGTGCACGCGAAACGCACCGCGAATCGCCAGCTGGCGTTCGGCACGCGAGCGCTCCGCCAGCGAGCCGGTGTCCAGCACGCGCACCGCCGCCTGCGCCTGGACCGCCAGCCCGAGATCGCGCCCGACCCAGCGGGCGATGGCTTCGGCCTGATTGAAACCCCGGGCTCGGCGGCGCTGGCGGTGCAGGGGTACGGGTATCAACCAGGGCGGTTTATCGGCCAGCGTGTCGGGCCGCGCATGCGACGGCGCCAGCGGGGAGCCGTTCGAGGTCGCGACGACCGCCCGCGCGATCGCGCCCCCGAACACACGGGCGACGACTTGTCGGCCATCGTGCTTGAGCGCGCGCACCCAGCTGTCCACCGGCACCGCGAATCGCCACGGCGCGATCGTCTGCTGGAACGTGGAACTTCGATGTCGGCACGACCGGCATCGAGACGGTGGTGCGAAGGCGGCATCGGCCTCTTCGGGTGGTACCGATGCGTCGGCCCGCTCATCGATGCGTTCTCCGCAACCGATGCAGGACAGCGCTCCCTCGTATCGGCGGTGCATGGCCGGCAGGATCGACAGGCAGTCCGGACACAGGTCCAGTCCCGACTGGCCCTTGCCGCCGCACAGCAGACAGCAGGGTGGCGACCAGGCCGCGCCCAGCCGGGCGAACGCGCCGACGGGTTGCAAGGCAGCAACAAACGGCGCCGTCGCGCCGCTGCTCAAAGTGCACTCGGATCCGCCATGGCTCGAACGGTAGCCTACACTCCGCCTCACGGCACGCTCCGTCCGGGCGTCTTCCCGGTCGGTGTTGTTGTTTTTTTCACACGAAATACTGCAGCGAACCGTTTACAATCCGTCTGCGCTCGTCTATAGAAGACAAAAAAACAACACGGGTTTCCGCTTGACGGCACCCGGTTTCGTTTCTCATCACGACCACGTTCGTCCACACACCGGGAGCCCAGACACCATGCGCCTCAGAATCGCCACCACCCGTACCATCGCTGCCCTTGCCGTGGGCAGCGCCTTGTTCGGCACTCACGCCCTGGCCGATGCACCGACCGCACTCGATGGCGAGATCGAGATCGTCGAGCAGGGCGAGGACTCCTACGTCGAGTCCGGCGGCAATGCGGTACGCACCGGCCTGGGCGAATGCCTGCGCGTGAGCGGCTGGACCGACAGCACCACCATCGACGCCTGCGAAGGCATCGAACCGGTGGCCGAGGTCGCCGTCGAGCCGGAGCCGGAGCCGGTCGTGGAAGCGCCGCCGGCACCGAAGGAGCCGATCATCACCACCGCCACGCTGGGCGCCGAAGCGCTGTTCGACACCGAGCAGTCCGCATTGAGCGCAGCCAGCGAGCAGGCGCTCGCCGACCTGCTGGTACAGCTCGAGAAGTTCCAGGAAATCAGCGATATCGAAGTGGTCGGACACACCGACAGCCGCGGTGCCGAGGACTACAACCAGCCCCTGTCCGAGCAGCGTGCCGCCTCGGTCGAGGCCTTCCTGGCAGCGGCCTACCCGAACGTCACCATCACCTCCAGCGGACAGGGCGAGAGCAGCCCGGTCGCGACCAACTCCACCCCGGAAGGCCGTCAGCTGAACCGCCGCGTGGAAGTTCAGGTCACCGCCCGAAGCATCAGCGACTCCTGATACGGGTCCGTCAGAGCACGACACGACGCAGGGGAGCCGATCGGCTCCCCTGCCGCGTTTCGGGGTCCTTGATTCCCGGATCCTGCGCACTACATCAGTCCCCGCTCGGCCAGGGAGGTGTGCACCCCTCGGCCGATGATCAGGTGATCGAGCACGCGCACGTCCACCAGCGCCAGCGCATCGGTCAGCTTGCGTGTCAGGCGGACATCGGTATCGGACGGCTCGGCCACCCCGCTCGGATGGTTGTGCGCGAAGATCACCGCGGCGGCGTTTCTCGCCAGGCAATGCTTGACCACCTCGCGCGGGTAGACCGCCGCCGAATCGATCGTGCCGGTGAACAGCTCCCGGTACTCGATCACGCGGTGCCGGTTGTCCAGGAACAAACCGGCGAACACCTCGTGGCCCAGCCCGGTCAGGTGCAGCGCCAGGAACCGACGCACCGCCTCGGGCGATGACAGCACGTCGCCGTCGCCCAGGGTCTCCAGCACGTGCCGACGGGCGATTTCCAGCGCGGCCTGCAACAGCGCATGGTGCGCATCGCCGATGCCCGGCACGTCGGTGAGCCGCAGCCGGTCCGTGCTCAGCAGCGCCGACAGGCCACCGACCTTCAGCAACGCCGAGCGGGCCACGTCGATCGCGGTTCGCCCGCGCGTACCGGTACGCACGAACAGGGCGAGCAGCTCCGCATCGCTCAGCGAGCCGGCACCGTGTGTCAGCAGTTTCTCGCGCGGGCGCTCGCACGCGCTCCAGTCCTTGATCGTCATCGTCATCCCTGTCGTCGACCGGCGCGCGATCCTGCGCGCCGTGTGCCGAAAGTAGATCACGTTCGGCGTGGCGGAACTTCGACCTTGCTCACGGACGGGACCCGTCGAAGCGTACGCAGGGTCGGACAGCCCGTTCGTGCATCTCGACGCGCGATCGAGGCGTAGATGCGGACTCACCCCCTCCCCCCACCTATCGGGAACCCTGCCCCATGAAGACGATCGCCGGTTCGTTCGCCGCACTCGCCCTGGTTTCAGGCCTGGCCTCCGGTGCCGCTCATTCAGAGGCCCCGGTGGTCGAGGCCCGGGACCAACGTGTTTCCAACGGCGTCGTCAGCGCAAGCAGGGTCAAGGCAGCCGAGAACGGCTGGCTGGTCGTTCATCGCACCGACGCCGACATGAAGCCTGGACCGGTCGTCGGTTACGCACCGCTGCGCAGCGGCGAGAACGTCGATGTCGCCGCCATCCTGCAGGAGCCGGTGTCGTCCGGTGACCTGCTGATGCTGATGGTGCACGCGGAAACCGGTGGCATGAGCACCGGTGTGTTCGAGTACACGCTCGGTGCCAAGGAAGATGGTCCGATTCGCGTGGATGGGGAGCTGGTCATGACGGTCATCACCGCGAAGTAGTCGATAGCCGAACGCTTGTCGCGGCGGTCAGGACCGTCCCGGTCGGTCCGACCGATCCGATCCGATCCGATCCGCCTACGCGGCATCGGGACAGACTGCACGACACGGTGCACCGGTCCAGCATCGCCCGGGCAAACCGCGCCTTGCTCGGCGAGGAATCGATCACCTGGCTGGACACCCTGGACACCGTCGCGATCAATGGGCGCCAACGGCTGGCGCTCGCCTCTCGATGGCGGCCACTGGCGGGGACTTGATCACGGCGATGTCTTCCAAGAGAGTGACACGCAGGATTTCCGGGCCACCCCATGCCGCCCGCTGGTCCCTGCTTGTCCCTGCTTGTCCCGGCTGACGCGATCCGTTCGACCGGGTTCGCGACATCGTGCGGATTTTTTCGCAGCCCCCGCACTCGAATCCGGCCACAGGCCGACGGCAGGCCACTACCCTCACCGCCATGAAGAACCCCACATGATCGGCCAGACCAGCCTGAACGGCCGCAACGTCCTGCTCGGCGTCACCGGCGGCATCGCCGCCTACAAGGCGGCCCTGCTGGCACGCGGACTGATCGCGGCCGGTGCCTCGGTGCGGGTGGTCATGAGCGCCGGCGCTCAGGCCTTCGTGCAGCCGCTGACCTTCCAGGCGCTGACCGGCCAGCCGGTGCACACCGACCTGCTGGACGAGACGGCCGAGGCGGCCATGGGCCATATCGAGCTGGCGCGCTGGGCCGATCTGGTGCTGGTCGCACCGGCCAGTGCCAACGCGCTGGCGAGGCTGGCGCATGGGTTCGCAGGCGACCTGCTCGGCACGCTGTGCCTGGCCACCGACGCACCGCTGGTGGTGGCGCCGGCGATGAACCGGCTGATGTGGGCGCACCCGGCCACGCAGGCGAACTGCCGGACGCTGAGCGAACGCGGCGTGCGCTTCATCGGCCCGGCCTCCGGGGACCAGGCTTGCGGGGAGATCGGCGCCGGACGGTTCGAGGAGCCCGAGCGCATCGTGGCGGCATTGGCCGACGCGCCAGCGCCGGACCGCTCGCTGGCTGGCCAGCGCGTGCTGATCACCGCCGGCCCCACACGCGAGCCGATCGACCCGGTGCGCTACATCGGCAACCGCTCCTCGGGCCGCATGGGCTACGCCATCGCCGCCGATGCGGCGCGGCGCGGCGCCCGGGTGACGCTGGTCAGCGGGCCGGTCTCCTTGCCGGCTCCGGACGGGGTGACCCGCATCGACGTGGAAAGCGCGCTGCAGATGCGCGCCGAGGTGATGCAGCGCGTTTCCTCCACCGACCTGTTCATCGCGGTGGCGGCGGTGGCCGACTACCGGATGCAGGAGCAGTCGGTCCAGAAGCTGAAGAAGCAGGACGGTGCGCCGCTGACGCTGACGCTGCTGCCCAATCCCGACATCCTGGCCGAGGTGGCCGCCAGCGCGCCGCGCCCGTTCTGCGTCGGCTTCGCCGCCGAGACCGAACGGCTCGAATCGCACGCGCGCACCAAGCTGGACAGGAAGCGCCTGGACCTGATCGCCGCCAACCGGGTGGCCGACCCGGACAGTCCGGTGTTCGGCAGCCGGAACAACGCGCTGGAGCTGTACTGGGCCGACGGCGGGCACCGCAGCCTGCCGCGCGCCCCGAAAGCCGACATCGCCCGCGCGCTGCTGGACACCGTCGTCGATCGGCTCGATGCCCGAGCCGACGCCTCCTCGAACGCTCCCGACGCATGAGCGCCATCGGCACCGCCATCGACTACCGTGTGCTGGACGATCGGCTGGGCGACAGCGTGCCGCTGCCGGGCTACGCCAGCGACGGGGCGGCCGGACTGGATCTTCGCGCCATGCCGAAGGAGGCACTGACCGTGCAGCCGGGGCACACCGAGCTGATCCCCACCGGCATCGCCATCCACATCGCCGATCCGGGGCTTGCCGCGCTGATCCTGCCGCGCTCGGGTCTGGGGCACCGGCACGGCATCGTGCTGGGCAACCTGGTGGGGCTGATCGATTCGGACTACCAGGGCGAGCTGATGGTGTCGTGCTGGAACCGCGGACACGAACCGTTCACGCTGAGCGTGGGCCTGCGCCTGGCACAGCTGGTGATCGTGCCGGTGGTGCAGGCGCGCTTCGAACGGGTCGAGGCGTTCGGCCAGGGTACCGTGCGCGGCACCGACGGCTACGGCTCCACCGGCACGAACTGACGGCAAAAGGCACCGGGATCCGGCCGTGACCACGCCGGTGCGCTACCCTTGCTTCGCGTTTTCCGTCGCCTCCGGTCACTCCTGCCATGTCCATATCCCCCGCCATCTTCCGCGCCTACGACATTCGTGGGGTGGTCACCGATGTGCTCACGCCGGACGTGGTGCGCCAGATCGGCCGTGCCTTCGGCAGCGAGAGCGCCGCCCGCGGCCACACCAACGTGGCGATCGGCCGCGACGGGCGCATCTCCGGCCCGGACCTGTCCGATGCGCTGTCCGAAGGGCTGCAGTCGGCCGGCATCGATGTCATCGACGTGGGCATGGTGCCGACGCCCGTGCTGTATTTCGCCACGCATTTCCTGGAGACCGGTACCGGCATCATGGTGACCGGCAGCCACAATCCGCCCGACTACAACGGGCTGAAGATGATGATCGGCGGCGATGCGCTGTTCGGCGACGGCATCCAGTTGCTGAGAAAGCGCCTGGACGAGGGTGATCTGGCCAGCGGAACCGGCAGCTATCACAAGCGGGACGTGCTGCCCGACTACCTGGAGCGCCTGCTGGGCGACATCAAGCTTGCAAAGCCGATGGAGATCGCCTTCGATTGCGGCAACGGCGTGGCCGGCGCGGTCGCCCCGCGCATGTTCGAACGGCTGGGCACCACCGCCCACGGTCTGTTCACCGACGTGGACGGGACCTTCCCGAATCACCACCCCGACCCTGCCAAGCCGGAGAACCTGGTCGACCTGAAGGAGCTGGTGGCCAAGACCGGTGCCGCGGTCGGCCTGGCGTTCGACGGCGACGGCGACCGGGTCGGCGTGATCGACGACCAGGGCAACGTCATCTGGCCGGACCGGCAGATGGTGCTGTTCTCGCGCGATGTGCTCGAGCGCAACCCCGGCGCCAAGATCGTCTACGACGTGAAGTGCTCCAAGGTGCTGCCCGAGGCGATCGAGGCGGCCGGCGGCGTGCCGCTGATGTACAAGACCGGGCACTCGTTCATCAAGAAGCACATGAAGGAGACCGGCGCCATGCTGGGGGGCGAGATGAGCGGTCACCTGTTCTTCAAGGAGCGCTGGTACGGCTTCGACGATGCGCTGTACGCCGCCGCCCGCCTGCTGGAGATCCTGTCCAGGACCGACCGCTCGGCCAGCGAGATCTTCGGCGAGATCCCGGACAGCATCAACACCCCGGAGCTGAACGTGAAGTTCGAACGCGACGGCGCCCAGCACGAGTTCGTCGAGACGTTCACCGCGAACGCCTCGTTCGAGGGAGCGACCCTGACCACCATCGATGGCGTGCGCGCCGACTATCCGGACGGCTGGGGGCTGCTGCGCGCCTCCAATACCACCCCGTCCCTGGTAATCCGCTTCGAGGCCGACGACGAGGCGGCGCTGTCACGCATCCAGGAGGCGTTCCGCACCGCCATGCTCGCCACCGACGACGCCATCCAGGTCCCGTTCTGAGGCCGATTCGGACGACTCGCACCGTGAGCGGCACCCCCACCGTCGATACCCGCGACGCACGCGACACCGCCCGCGTGCTGAACGAGGCGCTGCCCTACCTGCAGCGCTACGCCGGCGAGCGCATCGTGATCAAGTACGGCGGCAACGCCATGACCGATGCGCACCTGCAGAAGAGCTTCGCCGCCAACGTGGCGATGATGAAGCAGGTCGGCATCGACCCGGTGGTGGTGCACGGAGGCGGCCCGCAGATCGGCCAGATGCTGGAACGGCTGAACATCGAGAGCCATTTCCTGGACGGCATGCGGGTGACCGACGCGGCCACCATGGAAGTGGTCGAGATGGTGCTGGGCGGGCTGGTCAACAAGCACATCGTGTCCAATCTGGCACGCGCCGGCGGGCGGGCGATCGGGGTCACCGGCAAGGATGCGCGGTTGATCCAGGCGCGCCCGATGCGCCTGCCCGGCAAGCCGGACGCGGACCTGGGCTATGTCGGCGAGGTGGAACGCATCGATGCACGCCTGCTGGAGCGATTGATGGACGATCGCTTCATTCCGGTGGTGGCGCCGATCGGTACCGACGCCGAGGGGGCCAGCTACAACATCAACGCCGATCTGGTCGCCGGTGCCGTGGCGGTTGCCCTGGGCGCCTCCCGGTTGCTGCTGCTGACCAACACGCCGGGCATCCTGGATGCGGATGGCACGCTGCTGACCGGGCTGTCGGCACGTGATGTGGATCTGCTGATCGACAACGGCACGATCCATGGCGGCATGCTGCCCAAGGTCCGTTGCGCACTGGATGCGGTGCAGGCGGGCGTGCCCAGCGTGGTCATCCTGGACGGACGGGTCGAGCACGCCCTGTTGCTGGAACTGTTCACCGATCAGGGTGCCGGCACGCTGATCGGCGAGGAGCGCCCGGCCTGAGGATGGTGCCTGCCGGGTGCCTCAGTTGCGCAGCGCCTTGAGCTCGCGGTAGCGCTCCAGGTCATCGTCGAACTTGGCCGCCACATCGTTGCGCTCGGCCGCCTTCGCATCGATCAGCGACCAGGCGTTCTCGATGTTGCGCTGGATGCTGTCCCGCTCGGCGTACAACGACGCCTGGGCGCCGCCCGGCTTGTCGGCCTTCTCCTGCATCAGCACGCGCTTGTCGACGATCGCCAGACGGTCGGACAGGATGCGGATGCGATCGTCCAGTCGGCTGATGAGGCCGTCGATCATGCCGACGCGATCGTCTCGGGTGCGCGACAGGTCCTCCTCGGTGGTGAACGTTGCCAGCAGCGCACGATCACGGATGCGGGCCAGGTCGTTCTGGCGCGCACGCTTCCTCGCCTCACGTCGTTCCTCGCGCGACAGCACCCTTTCCAGCACCACGCCCTGCGTGTTGAGAATGCTGTGCCCGTCGTCCTGCTTGGAATCCGGGGCGCGATCCTGATAGGTGGTCAGCCCGCCGTCCTGCCATCGGTAGACGGGGTCGGCGGACGCGATGCCGCTCATGAACAGACCGGCCAGCAACAGCGCCCACGCTGCGCCGCATGCGCAGGCTTGCACGCTCGTCGCCGGGCATCGCCCGCGCGACGCGTCCTGGAAGGCGGGGCGGCAGGCGTTCGATGCGATGAGCGGTGCCTTCATTGAAGATCCTGTCACGGGCCGTCGGGTCGGTTCGTCTGCACCGGATCCATTCCTCGGCAGTTCCTGACCCGTAGCGTCAAGCGTCACCCGTCGTGAAGCGGCGCTGCGCCGTTCTGTGACGCTAGACTGATCGGCATGCGCATCATCACCGCCAACCTGAACGGCATTCGCTCGGCGGCCGCCAAGGGCTTCTTCACCTGGCTGGTTCGCCAGCGTGCCGACCTGGTCCTGCTGCAGGAGACCAAGGCACAGCGCCATCAGCTGAGCGATCCGGTGTTCGCCCCGCGCCGCTTCCATCGCTGGTTCCACGACGCGCAGAAGAAGGGCTACAGCGGCACCGCCGTCTACTCCGCCCATGCGCCGCTCGAGGTACGTCACGGCCTGGGCATCGACTGGATCGACCGCGAGGGTCGCTATCTGGAGCTTCGGTTCGAGAACCTGATCGCGGTGTCGCTGTACCTGCCCTCGGGCAGCAGCGGCGAGGAGCGCCAGGCGTACAAGATGCGCATGCTGGAACGCTTCCTGCCGCATCTGCGCGCGCTGCGCGCCGAGGGGCTACCGGTGGTGATCGGGGGCGACTGGAACATCGCCCACACCGAGGCGGACATCCGAAACTGGCGCGGCAACCGCAGGAACTCCGGCTTCCTGCCCGAGGAGCGGACCTGGATCGGCGACCTGTTCGAACACGAAGGCTATCGCGACGCATTCCGGACCTTGCCGCAGAAGCCGCACGAGTACACCTGGTGGTCGCAACGCGGCAAGGCGCGCGCCAACAACGTCGGTTGGCGAATCGACTACCAGATCGTCAGCGACGATCTGGCGGAGGCGGTGACGCGCACGCGGATCTATCGGGACAAGCTGTTCTCGGACCATGCGCCGCTGATCATCGACTACGCGCACGACATCCGGGCAGCGACGCCCGACTGACGCATCTCGATCTGCAGAGGGTGCGGTAGCCGGCGCTCGGGCATCGCTTCGTGATCAGGATGCGCTAGAAGCGAATCTCGACCTGATCCGACCTGATACGGTTTCCCCTCGCGGTGCCGTCCTCGTAGGTGGCGAACGCCCGGACCACGACGTCACGCGGGACGCCCTGACCCTGTGGAGCGACGGACTGGTCCAGCGTGTACGTCCACTCCCCTCCGGCTCCGATCGAGGCAGCGTCGAGCTCCAGCTCGATGCGATTGCCCTGCCATGCGGTGCCGTTCCAGTAGTTGCGAGCGCCCTTCTGCTTGACGAGCAGCTTCAGGTTCCTGAAGTCGTCGACGCCCACGACACCGCTTATCGCTACCGGGTCGGTGGCGACGGCCCGGTTCTCCGGAGAGGTGATCTCGACGAACGGATCCACGCCGACTCGGAGACCGAGCGAACGTCGAGCGCGTTACCGTCAAGATAACACCGCTTGCGGTAAGAACGTGAATATCGTGAGTCGCTTGATGCGGGCCTCAGCGATTGCAGGCCTGCCGGAGCGGACATCGGTGCCACGCCGATCCATCGTGCACACGGCCTGCCGGGTGCCGGACCGGCCCGCGATCAGGGCGCCATCGACCGTCAGGCACGCGAATCGGTCGCCGCACCGACCCGGTCCGCGGGCGGCGCTGCCGCAGCTCCGACCAACGGCTGACCGAACGGGCCGGCAGGGCTGCCGTGGTGCCAGTCCATGGCTCGCAGCAGGGCCGCATGCACACCTTCCAGGAAGGCGTGGCCGGGCCGTTCGATGATCACCCGGGTGCCGTCCGCCAGCAGCACCTCCAGCCGCCGACGATCACGCGCCACGAAGGCGTACCGGGCAGCCGTCAACGCCAGCAGCACCGAAGCGGCGAACAGCGCGAACGCCAATCCCCAGGGCATCCGCTCTCGCCACAGGGACACTCCGGTCAACATCACCAGCGGGACGGCGCTGAAGAACAGCGCGCGCCACGAACCGCGGGGCGGGGTACGATCGATCAGCGATACGCGCACCACGGTGCGCATGGCGTGGCTCGTGCCGGCATGGGTGAACCAGCCGGGCGTGACGCTCACTCCGTCTTCGTGGAACAGGGTCGGGTCGGGCAACATCCCTGCATTCGTTCCGGATCGTCCACTGACGTATAGCGCACGAACGACAGCCTGACGAGAATTTCGTGAGGCGAGTGCACGATCGGGCGGTAGGCTCCGGTCGGCTGCAGGCCGGCTGCGGATCAGGCCCCGGTCCGGACCAGGGCCGGGGCCAGGTGACCGCGCCAGTCGACCCGCTGGTCCCCGAACACCAGGAAGTCCGGGTTGATCAGCGACTCGCGCATGTTGTAGGTCAGGTTCTGCAGCGACGCGGTGTCCACCAGGTGGCCGCCCGCCTCCTCCACGATGACCTGCGCGGCACCGGTGTCCCACTCGCCGGTCGGCCCGAGGCGGGCGTAGACGTCGGCCACGCCTTCGGCCACCAGGCAGGACTTGAGCGCCGATCCCATGGGGATCTCGTCGTAGTCCCCCAGCCCGTCCAGGAAGCGCTGCAGACGTGCTCCGGTGGTGGGGCAGCGACTGCGCGCGACGGTCGGACCGCGCGCCGGGACGTCGCGCACGTGGATGGGTTCCGCCTGACCGTCACCGATCGCCTTCCAGGCGCCGCCACCGCGCACCGCGTGGTAGGCCAGATCGAGCACCGGTGCGACGATGACACCCAGCACCGGCCGATGATCGGCGACCAGTGCGATGTTGACCGCGAACTCGCCGTTGCGACGCAGGAACTCGCGCGTGCCGTCGAGCGGGTCGACCAGCCAGTAGGCCGGCCAGGCGCCTCGCTCGGCGAGCGGGATCTCGTCGGACTCCTCGGACAGCACCGGAAACTCGGGGGACAGGGCTGCAAGGGAATCGATGATCAGCGCATGTGCCGCCATGTCGGCGGTGGTGACCGGCGTGCGATCCTGCTTCAGGTTGACACCGACCGTCTCGACACCTTCACCATTGATGCCGTATACCGAGAGGATGCATTCACCGGCCCGACGCGCCACCTCGAGCGCCTGATCACGCAGGGCGTCGAGTGTTTCGCTGTCCAGTGGCGCGTTCATGCCGTTCAGGTCTTGGGGGCTTCCTCCTGTATAGCGTCCGGACGCGGAAATAGTTAGCCTCGTGTCCGAATTACCCGGGAACGCCAAGCCCGAGACATCGGCTCGGCAGCGTTCCTGACACCCGTCGGGCGCCGATCGCAGACTCTTTACATGAGCCGGTTCACATTTCCGGATTGCTGCAGGCGATAGGCGCCGGCGGCATCGGGCCGGGCCACGCGGCGCAGACCGTCGACGATGGTCGGTGGCGCCGAGGCCGACGGCGTCAGCGCGACGTCCACGGTGTAGTCCCCGTTCGGTGCGAGGGTAAAGCTGCCTCCGCCATCGACATCCGCGCCGCCGATCGACAGCGTGCCGGCGTGCAAGGACTCGCCCTCCGGCGCGATCGTGATGTCGATGGTGCCGAAGCGTCCGGCGAACGGACGGATCAGCACCGCATCGCGCCAGCTGATCCGCCCGCGGAAGCTCTGCAGCAGTTCGTCCCTGATTTCCAGTCGCTCGATGTCCACGTCCAGCGTTCCGTCGAACTCGGCGATCGGGGCGGGCAACAGCGGCTCGAGCGCATCGGCCTGTGCGTTCATGGTGAAATCGCTGACCACCAGGTCGTTCTCCCAGCTACGTTCCACCAGCCCGCCGCCCTGCCCGCCATAGCCCTGGAAGCCCACCCGGGCACCGCCGCCGCCGAGCAGCGATCCGGGTGCCAGCCGCCAGGTGACGTCGCTGAACGCCAGCGGCAGCAGATCGTCGGTGGAGCGCACGCGTTCCACGTGTCCGCGCCACAGCGGTCCGGACACGCCCTCCAGTGCCACCGGCCCCAACTGGTCGCGCACCCGATCGACGACCGGTGCCGCCGGGAACAGCACCACCAGCGTCACCAGGTAGCAGGCGATGCCCAGCAGCACCAGTCGCACGATTCGCATCAACCGCGCTCCATGGTGAAGCGTGCCGACACGGTGCCGGGGTTGCGTCGCGTCAGCGTCATGTTGTTGACCTGGAGGCCGTAGAGCTCCAGCTCGGCGAGCACACCGATCAGCCGATCGAACTCGACCTCGCTGAACTGCACTCGAGCTCCGTCGCCGCCGGCAGGCTCCACGCGCTCGGGAGGCGAGATGCCGGCCGCGCGGATCACCTCGTCGATCAGCAGGTAGGGCGCCTTGTCGCTGGACAGCCGTGCAGCGCCCGCCCCGGCACCGCCGTTGGCCACGATGCGTGCGCCACCTTCCCGCACGAAGCTCAGCGTCTCGCTCTTGCTGGCGATCGCCCGGCGAGCGGCATCGCCGCGGCTGGCGACCGGATACCAGAGCAGCGCGTACAGCAGCCCGGCCAGGCACAGCACGCCGAGCACGACGACGATGGTTCGATCGCGCGGGCTCTGCCTGAGGTACCAGTCCTTCATCGTGATCGGCTCATTGAATGCGTGCCCGGGCGCGAATGCCGTCGCCGTCCGCCACTGCGGACTGCACTTCCATCGACAGATCGCCGCGTCCTTCCAGCGTCTGCTTGAGCGCATCGAGCGTGGGCACCGCATCGGTCACCAGGTCCAGGTCGATGCGATCGCCGCGCACGCTCATCGAGTTCAGCGTGGTCTGGGGCTGGGTGGCCAGCGTCTCGGCCACCTGCGCGAAGCGATCGGTGAACCCGCCGCCACCGCCGGCACCGAGCGCACCCAGTGCCTGCTCGATCTGGCGACGCGGGCGACGCATCGTGGAACCGGGCAAGGCCTGCTCGAAGGCCTGCGCGATGGCATCGTCCAGAGCAGCCTCCTCCGCGGCGAGCCGGTTCAGCTCCAGCACGCGGCCGCCCAGGAGCACCAGCAGCAGCGCCGCGGCCAGACCCAGGCTCCAACGCCAGGGCTTCCAGGTGCGATCGAACTGGCGCCGCAGGCTGTAGTCGCCCTGCAGCAGATTGATCGGCACGCCGCCGCCGAGCCCGCGTGCGAACAGCGTCAGCGGGTCACCGTCGTAGCCACCGTGCTCGACCGGCAAGCTGTGCGGCAGGTCCAGCTCTTCCGCGGTGACCGGGTCGGCGTACAGCAGCAGCGCAGGCTGGATCTCGGCATCGGTGGTCAGCGCATCGGTTCGCGCGCCGGCCAGCATCATTCCGGCCATGGCGGTATCGGTGACGAAGCCTGCGTGCTCGTCCAGGCGCACGACGGTGCGTTCGCCATCCACCAGCACGCTCCAGCGTGGTGGCTCGCCCTTGTCGACGTCGGTGCCCGGCAAGGCCAGCATCTCCGGCACGATCGCCGTCGGCCGCAGCCCTGCGTCGGCACATGCCGACAGCACCGCCTCGAACTCGTCGCGACCGATGACCGCCACCGGATAGACGTCGGCGCCGCTCTTGCGCCCGAGCGCGAAATGCAGATCGTCGACATCGTCGGCCAGCTGTTCCTCGAGCGCGTAGCGCACCACCACCGGTGCGCGCGAGGCCGACCCGCCGGGCACGTGCGTGCGCGACAGCAGCACGCCGTCGCCCGACAGCACCAGCGTGGCACGCTGACCATCGACGTCCTCGGCCGCCTCCTGCAGGCTGCCGGTGCGCGTGGGCGCCACGGCGGCATCGCCCTCGCCGACCACGCGCCAGCGCACCGTGTCGCTGCTCGTGTCGGGCCAGTGGATGATGACGTGTCTGGACACTAGGGGTCTGTCACCTCGACGCAACCTTGAAAACGGGACGGCACGACACGATCAGATCGTGTCGCGTGAACGGTACAGCACACGCGTGCGCCCCTGCTCGTCGCGCTCGAACAGGGTGTATTGCGACAGGCGCAACGCCTCGGTCAACACATCGATACGTAATTGAAAGTAGTCGGAACGCACGTCATAGCCAGAATCGGGCCCGAGATCCAGCCCGTTGCCGCCACCGGGGTCCGCCTCTTCGGCGAACACCAGCGTGCTTTCGTAGGGCAGGCGCTCCTGGTCGGCGACCAGCGCGTCCGGCGCATCGTCGGTGGCCAGGTCGAAGATGTCCTCGCACTCGGGGTAGTCCTCGTAGGCACCGGTCTCCCAGCGCGTCAGGTCCCCTTCCAGCCCCTTCAGGTCCGGCGCGATCGAGGCGATGACCTCGGGCGTGGCGGTGTTGACGTTGACCGCGGTCGCTCCGTTGACGGTCGGCAGCGTGGCCACGTGCGGCAGCAACAGCTCGTAGTCCTCGGCCTCCTCCTCCACCAGCGGGCTGAACCCCTTGACGAGCTTCAGCTCGCTGGCGGAGATCATCGGTCCGTTGGCGGCGCGATAGGCCGGGTCCAGGCCGCTGTAGTAGTCGTCCTCGGCGCCATCGGGCACGGTCGCGTTCACGTCCGCATCCACCCAGTCGAGCAGCGCCTGCGCCTTGACGGTGTCGATGCCCAGTTCGAACAGCAGCCGCTGCAGCTGCTCGACGGCGGCCACCACGGCATTGCCCTCGGCATCGACCAGGTTGTTCAGGTTGAAGCGTCCCTGCATGTCGACGATGCAACCCTGCAGCGCGGCGCCCTCGTCGATCGGCACCGGCGGGATGGTCTGTGCCCAGTCGTCGTCCAGCGAGTCGGTGTTCTCGCGCAAGCCGTCCTGCCGGTCGCGGTACAGCAGTGCCGCCGCGAAGCGCTCGCCGCTGATCGCCAGATCCCGCGCCAGGCCGATCGCCGCCTCGTTGCGCTCGCGCTGCAGCACCAGCTGCTGCCGGCTGGCGATCGACACCATGGTGATGGTGCCCAGCGCGACCACCAGCATGGCGGTGACGATGGCGATGCCGCGCTGGCGCCGTTCCGGACGGTGCACGCCGTTCACGACGGCAGCGCGAACACGCGGCGCACCTCGCCCATGTCCTGCAATGTGAAGTTCAGTTCCACCGCACGTGGCAGATCCGGTGCCCGCGCCTCCAGCTGAGCATCCGGCGGCGGCCAGCTCGTCTGCCACTCCCCGCCCTCGTCCAGAAAGCGCAGCGTCAGGTCGGTGACCCGATCGAGCATCTGGCGACGCCGGCTCGGTGTCTCGTCGATCGGGTCCAGGTGGTACCAGTAGCTCCTGATCAGCCGGTCCTCCTCCAGCGACCAGGACACGCGTTGCAGGTCCGAGCGCGGCGGCAACACGTCGCTGGCGGGATTGGCCCAGCCGGCCCGGGTCAGGTCCAGCAGGGAGCCGCCTGCCAGATCCACCTGAAAGGCCGGCAAGGGCGCGTCCACGGCCGAGCGCACCGGTCTGTCGACCGCCTGGGTGATGTCCTCGGCCAGCCAGTAGAAGGTGCGCTGCAGGGCGGACAACCGATCGGACAGGTCGTCGATCGACTCGCGCGTCTGATTGATCTGGATCAGCATCCGGAAGCCTGCCGTACCGAGCACCGCCAGCAGGAACAGCGCCACCAGCAGCTCGATCAGCGTGAACCCGCCGCAGCGACGGCCCGGGCGGCCCGAGCGGCCCCGGCGGCTCACGAGCGGAATTCCGGGTTGCCCAGAAAGCCCTTCACCGCGTACAGGTAGCCTTCCGCGTCGCGCTCGAGACGCACCTGGATGTCGATGCGCCGCAGATCGTCGTCGGCCACGCGCTGCACGCGTGTGCGCACGAACCAGCGCCGGTCGGCCAGCGTGACTTCGGTGTTCGTGGTTCCCAGGTCCGGCCAGGCGGGCACCGCCTGCCATTCGGTCAACGTGTTGCTGGCCACCCAGCGCGCCATCTCCCGGTTCCTGAGCAGGTCGGCGCGCGAGCTGCTGGCGGCCGCCGACATCACCAGGGCCGAAACGCCCACCGCCAGGATCGTCATCGCCACCAGCACCTCGATCAGCGTGAAGCCCCGGGATCCGGGGGGTGATCCGGTCCGCAGCGTCATCGACCGCCTCACGGCGGACCCTCCAGCTGCTCGACGACCAACGGCTCCAGCTCGCCGGTGGTCACCTGCCAGCGGAACTCGGCTTCGCTGTCCTGGATGGTGATGCGAAAGTCCGGCATGGCCTCGCCGTTGGACAGGAACAGGATGTGGGGCTTGAGCGGGTCCTCGTCGCTGGCCTGCGCCTGCTCCTCCTCGAACGAGGCGAGCACCACCGGCACTCCCGACAGATCCAGCTGGAACTCGGTCGGCACGCCGGTGGGGCGATAGCCGAGCCGTTCGTCGAGCACCGGTTGCCAGACCAGCTCGTCGGTGTCGCCGTCCCCTTCCGCACCTTCCTGTTCGGGGGCCAGCATCCAGAACTCGTAGCTGTCCGGGTGAAAGCGCACCCCGAACTGCTGGCGCGAATACACCGCCTGATCGGCGGCCAGGTTCATGACCAGGCCGGTGCGCAACGCGGTGTCGCGAATGCCGCCACCGACATTGCGAAAATCGATGCTGAGCACCACCGCGCCGACCAGGATGGCGATGATCGCGACCACCACCAGCAGCTCGATCAGCGTGAAGGCACGCTGCACGCCCGGTCGCGCCGCACGGCGCACGCGGGCACCGATCGGCCGGGCGTGCACGCTCTGCCGAGCGGGCACGCTCATCACCGAGCGCCCGCGCGGCTCAATCCGCGCTCGAGATGTCCGCGTCGAACTCCTCACCGCCTTCGGCCCCGTCGTTGCCCAGCGAGACGATCTCGAAATCGTTGCCTTCACTGACGTACAGGTAGTCCCGACCCCACGGATCCTTGGACAGTTTCTTGATGTAGCTCTTCCAGTTGGCAGGCTCCGGATCACCGCTGGGCTTCTCGACGAGCGCCTCCAGTCCCTGTTCGGTCGAGGGATAGCTGAAGTTGTCCAGACGGTACAGCTCCAGTGCCGAGCTGAAGTTGGCGATGTCCTGGTTGGCGCGCACCACGCGTGCCTCGTTGGGACGATCCATGATCAGCGGCACCACGGTGGCGCCCAGGATGGCGATGATCGCGACCACCACCATGATCTCGATCAGCGTGAAGCCGCGAGCGAGCCGGGCGGCGACGGGCATCGATCCGCGATGGCGGGCGATCGGGTATGCGGGTTTCATCTATTCTTCGTGTCCGTTCCTGGCGCAGCGTCGCGATGTGATTCGCGCGCGCCGCACAACCTGTTGAGGATAGCACCGGCGTTTCGAGTCCGACCCGGGCAGCACCGAATGATTCCTGACACTGGACAGCACGCCAGGCGGCGGTGGCACCGCCTCGGCACCGACCGCGCCAACCTGCTGGCTGTCGGTGTCGCCCTGTCGTGCCTGCTGTTGCAAGGCGCGGGCCTTGTCGACGCCTGGCGCTTCGACCGGACGTCCATCGGCCAGGGCGAGTGGTGGCTGTTGCTCAGCGGTAATTTCGTGCATCTGGGTGCCGGCCATCTGGTGATGAACCTGCTCGGGCTTGCGCTCGTGGTGGTGCTGGTGTGGCCGCGTTTCAAGGCGTGGCAGTGGGCGGTGCTGATCGCCGGCTGCAGCCTGGGCGTGGGGCTGGGGCTCTGGTACGGGAACCCTGAAGTGAGCTGGTACGTGGGTTTCAGCGGCACCTTGCACGGGCTGCTGGTGGCCGGCACGCTGGCCGACCTTGCCGTGTGGCCACGTTCGGCCGCCCTGTTGCTGGTCGGTATCGTCGTCAAGCTGGGCTGGGAGCAGATCGGTGGTGCCTTGCCGGGCAGCGAGTCGATGGCGGGCGGGCACGTGGTGGTGGATTCGCATCTGTACGGGGCCCTCACCGGTGCGCTGCTCGGTGCCCTGCTGTTGCTGGGCGCCCGGATCGGGGCGGCGCGTCGCCGGCGACGGCACGCGACGTGATCGACTGGACGCTGGTCCGGTTCGAGGCATTGAGCGGACGCGACGTGCACGACCTGCTGCAATTGCGCAGCGCGGTGTTCGTGCTGGAACAGTCCTGCGTCTACCAGGACATCGACGGGCAGGACGTGCTGCCCGGCACCCGTCACCTGATCGCTCGCCAGGACGGCGAGCTCGTCGCCTGCGCCCGATCGATGGCGCCCGCCGGCACCGATGCCGAGGCACGCATCGGTCGGGTGGCGGTCGTCGTCTCGCACCGGCGTCGCGGTATCGCGCGGCAGGTGCTGATGCGACTGGTCGATGATCTGGATGGTCGCCTCGGCGACGTACCGCAGCGGCTGGACGCACAACTGGAGGCGGTGCCGTTGTACGAGAGCGCAGGCTTCGCCCGCTTCGGCGAGCCGTTCCTGGAGGACGGGATAGCCCACGTGGGCATGCGCCGGGATCCGTCTCGTCAGGACAACCGGGCCGACCCGGCCAGGCTGGCCAGCCGCGACTGAGCGCGCCGCCGGCGGTCCCTGCCGGCCTCGCTAGGACTTGCTAGGACTCGCGCAGGCGCTCGACCAGCTCGGCGTCGATCTCGACACCGTGCTCTCGGTGATGTGCGCGAGCGGCCAGGCGCCGGTCCGACGGCAGGCGCGTTCCAGGCTGCTCGAGCACACGGGCGAACAGGTCCTCGGCCCGCGCGATCGCGTCGGCCGCCTGCCCGGGCGGTGCGCAGGCCGCCGGATCGATGGCGATCAGGAACTCCCCGCCGAACGGGGCGCCGATCCGGTGCACGTCGTGCTCGCTGGATTCGGTGCTGAACAGCTCGCCGATCAGGGCACCGGCCAGCAGCTCCACCATCAGCGCCAGCGCCGCCCCCTTGTGCCCGCCGAACGGCAGCTGTGCCCCGTCCAGTGCCGCCTGCGGGTCCAGCGTCGGCTGCCCGTCGGCATCGATCGCCCAGCCGGGCTCCAGCGACTCGCCGGCGCGCAGCCGCAACTGGATCTCGCCGCGCGCGCACGCCGCCGAGGCCTGATCGAACACCAGCGGCGGGCGCCCGTGGCGCGGGTAGCCGAACGCCATCGGATTGGTGCCGTACAGCTTGGCGGTGCCGCCGGCCGGCGCCACGCTGGCATTGGAGGCGGTGAAGGCGAACGCCACCAGGCCCGCCTCGGCCAGCCGCTCGACCTCGGGCCACAGCGCGGCGATGTTGTAGACCCGGCGGATCGCGAGCGCCGCGATGCCGTGCCGCCGCGAGGTCTCGATCAGTGCCGGCAGACCGGTTTCCAGCGCCAGCGGGCAGAAGCCGCCACCGGCGTCCACGTGCACGATCGCCCGCTCGTCGGTGACAAGCGTCGGTGTGGCGTGCGCATCGCAGCGCTCGTTGGCCAGCGCACCGCGGTAGAACGGAATGCGGAACAGCCCGTGCGAGGTGCAGCCATCGCGCTCGGCGGCGGTGACGTTGCGCGCGATGGCCCGCGCCTGAGCGTCCGAGAAACCGCTCGCGCGCAAGGCGGTCGTGGCCAATCGGTCGATGTCGACCAGGGAGAGTCGCAGGTGCTCGCGCATCGGGGCAGGGCTCGGTATCAGCAGGCGATCGGAGCCGATCGGAGGCAACGGGACGAACCGATCGGAAAGGGGCGGGTAGTCTGTGGATCTTATCGGGTGCGCACTGACCCGCCCGCCGAGGTCCCAGGATCGACCGCCCTACCCTTGTCCCGTGAGCGCCCATGCCCCGCAACGTCCTCGACGCGCTGATCGAGCGCACCGTGCTGCCCAGCTTCTCCAGCATCGGCCCCGCCCTGCGGCGGCGCCTGCACGACTGGCCGGCACTCGAATCCTACGATCTGAGCGGGCGCACGGTGGTGCTGACCGGCGGCACGTCCGGCATCGGCCAGGTCGCCGCCGGCCTGTACGCCGAGCTGGGCGCCCGGCTGCTGGTGGTGGGGCGGGACCGGGACAAGACCGATGCGCTGGTCGAGGCCTTGCAGCAGCGTACCGGCAACGCGGCGATCGAGGCGGTGATCGCCGACCTGGGGGACTTGTCCGCCGTGCGCGGTGCCTGCGAGACGCTGCTGGAGCGCTGCGAGCGCATCGATGTGCTGGCGCACAACGCCGGTGCGCTGTTCAACCGGCGCCGGCGCAGCGAGGACGGAACCGACCTGGGCGTGGAGCTGATGGTCGCGGCACCGTTCCTGATGACCGGCCTGCTGCTGCCGGCGCTGATGCGTGGCGGACGAGTCTCGCGGGTACTGACCATGAGCTCGGGTGGCATGTACACCGAGCCGCTGACGGTGGACGGGCTGGAGATGCCCGATGCCGACTACCAGGGCGCCAGGCAGTACGCGCGCGCCAAGCGCGCCCAGGTGACGCTCAACGAGCTATGGGCCGAACGCGTGCCGGCCGAGCAGGTGGTGTTTCACGCCTTGCACCCCGGCTGGGTCGACACGCCCGGCATCAACGATGCCCTGCCCGCCTTCTCGAAGGTGCTCGGTCCGCTGCGTCTGCTGCGCTCGGGGCGTGAAGGCGCCGACACGCTGGTGTGGTTGTCGGCCGCCGAGGCGCCGTTGGCCAGCAGCGGCGAATTCTGGCACGACCGGGCGGCACGCTCGACCTACCTGACGGCGGCCAGCCGGCGCGCCGACACGCCCGAACGGCGCGAGGCGCTGTGGCGATGGTGCGAACGGCACACCGGCTACGTGCTGGCGGACGAGGTGTCGCACAACGGCGACGCCTGATCCCTGACGCCTGGTCCCTGACGCCTGGTCCCTGACGCCCATCAGACAGCCATCACGCGGTCATCACGCGGTCATCACGCGGTCATCGCGAGGGCGCGAACCGGCCCCGCGGTCGCGACGGACGCCGTACGTCGAACCGGATCGAGCAGCGCGCGTGAAAAGTTCGGCTGATGCCGCTCCACCAGATGCTGCGCGATGTCCTGCAGCCGCTCGGTGGTGACGCGCTCGAACGGGCGCATCCTTCGACGCCGTTTCCATAGCATCGGGAACAGCGCATCGGCGCCCATCAGTCGATTGGCCTCGCGCGCCGCGCTGCCCGGTGCGCCCACGCCAAGCGCGGGATCGTGCAGCACGACCGCCTGCACCGACACCTGCGGGCCCATGCCCAGCCAGCGACGCAGCGGGCCACGATCGTCGATCAGGGTGTGCACCATGCGCGCATCGCGTGCCGCCTTGCTCAACGGCGAGCCGATCGGCACCGTGTCCTCGGGCGAGGCGGCCGCCAGGAAGCGCCCGTCCTCCAGCCGTCTCAGCCCGCGCTGCAGGTAGCGGGAATCGACGCACACGCACTCCAGGAACTCGTTGATCAGCAGATGATTCAGGTGCAGCACGAATCGCCCGATCGGCACGCGCAGATCGTGCAGCACCGCCCAGTCGTCGGACGCACCGAACGTCTCGTCCAGCAACCGGCAGGCCCGCTCCTGGGTCGGATCGTCGCGCAGGCGCGCGGCGGCGGATCGGCAACCGTTGCGATGCACCGGGTCCTGCGCCTGTCGGGCCGCCTGCTCGAGTGCCAGGATGGTGCGTCCCTGCGCGTCGCGTTGCTTGATGATCATGGCTCGTGCTGCATCGGATGACGGCCCGGTAACGGTTGCCGAACCCGTCCGCTGCAGCGCTCGTGTCCGAAGCGAGACGACATTGCCAGACGGAAAGATCGATTCGTGCGCTCGATCCCGTTCCTGGCGCAGCGAATCGATTCAGAAGGCGATGGACATCCGCCCGTGCAAGGCGGGCAGCGCGGCCGTCACCTCGCCCTCGACCGGTTGGTGGCGATGAGCCAGCACCAAGGCCATCTCGCGCAGCACCGTGGCCGGTACCCGCTCGAAAGGGTGACGCTGGCGCCGCCGGCGCTGGCGTTGCAGCAGCTCGTGCAGGGCCACGGTACCGGCCAACGGGCCTGAACCCGGCAGAGTGGCACGCTGCCGGTCGGTGAGCGCCGCAGGATCGTGCAGCACCAGCGCTTGCACCGACACCCGGGGCCCCAGCCGCAAGCGCCGACGCACGCTCTGACGGCGACTCCGCCGACGCTCCACCAGCGGAGCCATCAGCCGGGCTTCGCGTGTCGCCTTGACCAGCGGCGAGTCGATGCGTACCGACCCGGCGGGCGAGCTGACCTGGAAGCGCCCGTTCGCCTCCAGCGACAGCCCGCGCGTCAGATAGCGCGAGTCGATGCACACGCACTCCAGGAAATCGTTGATCAGCAGGTGGTCCAGGTGCAGCAGGTGCCGGCCCACCGATACGCGCAGACCGTGCAGCACGACCCAGTCGGCGGCCGCCTCGAACTGGCGATCCAAGTGAAGAACGGCCAGCTCCGAGGCGGAGCCGGGCGTCACTCGAGCAGGCTTGATGATCATCGGGGCGATCGCACGGCGCGGGTACCCGGCAGGTATCGGCCGTCGAGCGACCGGCTGACGTTCAGACCGCGCCGTAGTCCTGTTTCGCCTCGCCGATCCAGCGCGCGATCAGCCCGGCCACCGCCTCCGGGTCATCGGCCAGCAGACGGTCGGCCACCTCGGCGACCGCGTCCAGCAGGTCCTCGTCGCGTGACAGCTCGGCGATCCGGAACTCGGCCAGCCCGGTCTGCCGGGTACCCAGCACCTCGCCCGCGCCCCGCAGTTCCAGATCCTTCCTGGCGATGGCGAAGCCGTCGTTCGTCTGGCGCATGATCCCGAGACGCTCGCGCGCGCCGGCCGACAAGGGCGACTGGTACAGCAGGATGCAACTGGACTGCGCCTCGCCGCGCCCGACCCGTCCGCGCAGCTGGTGCAGCTGCGACAGCCCGAGCCGCTCGGCATTCTCGATGATCATCAGCGAGGCGTTGGGCACGTCCACACCGACCTCGATCACGGTGGTGGCGACCAGCAGGTCGAGCTGCCGCGCCTTGAAGCGCTGCATGACCGCCTCCTTCTCGGCAGGTTTCAGCCGACCGTGCGCCAGCCCGATGCGCCGCTCCCCCAGAAGGGACTGCAGGGTGGCGACCGCGTCCTCGGCCGCCTCGGCCTGCAGGTGTTCGGACTCCTCGATCAGCGTGCACACCCAGTACACCTGACGCCCCTGATCGATCGCGTTGCCCACCCGCGCGATGACCTCGCCGCGGCGCGCCGCATCGATCGCCACCGTGGTGACAGGCTTGCGTCCCGGCGGCAGCTCGTCGATGACCGATACGTCCAGGTCGGCATAGGCGGTCATCGCCAGCGTGCGCGGTATGGGCGTGGCGGTCATGATCAGCTGGTGCGGCAGTTGCGTGCCGTGCTCGTCCTCGCGTTCGCCCTTGTTGCGCAGCGCCATCCGCTGATGCACCCCGAAGCGATGCTGCTCGTCGATGATCGCCAGCCCGAGCCGCTCGAACACCACCTCGTTCTGGAACAGGGCGTGGGTGCCGACCACGAGGCGCGTCGCTCCCGAGGCGACCGCCTCCAGCGCATCGCGCCGACGTGCGGCACGCAGCTTGCCGGTCAGCCAGCCGACGCGGATGCCTAACGGCTCGAACCAGTCGCCGATGTTGACCAGGTGCTGTTCGGCCAGTATCTCGGTCGGTGCCATCAGCGCCACCTGGTAGCCGGCCGCGACCGCCTCGGCGGCGGCCAGGGCGGCCACCACGGTCTTGCCCGCACCCACGTCGCCCTGCACCAGGCGCAGCATCGGTTCGGGGGTGGCCATGTCGCCGCGGATCTCGTCCAGCACCCTTGCCTGGGCACGGGTCAGCGCGAACGGCAGCGAGCCCTGCAGGCGCTGCGCCAGCTCGCCGTTCGCGCCGATCAGCGGTGCGCGGCGCACCTGCGTCATCAGCCGCAGGCGCCTGAGTCCGAGCCGGTGCGCCACCAGCTCCTCGAACGCCAGCCGGCGGTGCGCCGGGTGCAGCCCTTCCACCAGCGCGGCCACGTCCGCATCCGCGGGCGGGCGGTGCACGATGCGCAGCGCGCTGACCAGATCCGGCAGACCGGCCCGGCGGCACACCTCGGCCGGCAGCCAGTCGCGCAGCGTGGCGATGTCCAGCCGCGCCAGCGCCTGATCGGTGAGCCTTCTCAGCGTGGGCTGCTGCACGCCGCCGGTGGCCGGGTAGAACGGCGTCAGCGCCGCATCCAGCGCTTCGTCGACGTGGTCCGGATCGAGCACGCGGTACTCCGGGTGCACGATCTCCAGGTGCCCGGGGCCGCGCCGCACCTCCCCGAAACACTGCAGCCGCGTCCCCGGCTCGAACTGGCGAAGCTGCGCCTGACCGAAGTGGAAGAAGCGCAGCAGCAGTGAACCGGTGCCGTCGCGCACCCGCACCAGCAGGGAGCGACGCTGGCGCACCACCACGTCGGCCAGCACCACCTCGACCCGCACCACCGCCTCGCTGCCCGGCTGCAACGCACCCACCGGGGTGATGCGGGTGCGATCCTGGTAGCGGAACGGCAAGTGGAACAGCACATCCTCGACGTGATGGATGCCGAGCCCCGCCAGCTTCTCGGCCATCGCGTGGCCGATGCCCTTGAGCTCGGTGACCGGCGTCATCGCCGCCAGGCGTCAGGCGCCGGCGATGGCCCGGCTCAGCCGCCCAGGTACAGCACGCCTTCCACCTCGACCGCCACGCCGCGCGGCAACGAGGCGACGCCGATCGCGGCACGGGCCGGATAGGGCGTGTCGAACCGCTCGGCCATGACCTCGTTCACCTGCGGGAAGTCCGCCAGGTCGGTCAGGAAGACGTTCAGCTTGACCACCTGGTCAAGCGTGCCGCCGGCCGCCTCGATGACCGCCTGCAGGCTGTCGAACACCCGTTCGATCTGGGCACGCACGCCGCCCTCGACCACTTCCATGGTGGCGGGGTCCAGCGGAATCTGGCCGGACAGCCATACCGTGTCGCCGGCGCGAACCGCCTGCGAGTAGGCGCCGATGGCGCCGGGTGCGGCGTCGGTACTGATGGCATTGCGCGTCATGGTCGACCCTGGGTGCAAAGAGCGCGAGTATAGCCCGCACGGTTCTCGTGCCGGCAGCCTCGCTGCGCACCGACGGGCCGCCGCCAGATGCCGCCTGATCGCCGCCTGGTCATCGATGGGCCGCTCGTCGGGTCAGCTGTCGCGCCGCACGTAGCGGACCACCGTCAGGTTGCGCAGTCGCCTGACGATGCGTGCCAGCTGCACCCGGTTCTCGACCGCCAGCACGAAACGGATGGTGATGTTGTCGTCACCCGAATTGTTGAAGTCCATGTGCTCGATGTTCACGTGCATCAGCGACATGGTGGAAGTCACGCGCGCCAGCGCGCCGGGCTGATTGGCCAGGTGCACGTTCACCACCACCTCGAAATGCCCGACCGTCTCGGGCGCCCACTCCACGGTGACGTGCTCGCGTGGACGACGCCTGAACCGGGTCACGTTGCGACACGAAAGGCGGTGCACCGCCACACCCTTGCCGGCGGTGAAGAAACCGGTCACCGCGTCCCCGGGGACCGGCCGGCAGCACTTCGACAGGTTCAGCATGGCATCGTCCGGGGAGCTGATCTGCACCGGTGCGCTGTCGCGCACCGGTACGTCCGGCAGCATCGGGTCGGTGACCAGGCCGGGCACCTCGTTCCTGTTGGCGATGATGCGTTCGGCGATCAGGCTGGGCAAATGCAGGCCCAGCCCCATCTGCGCGTGCAGGGCTTCCACATCCTCCAGACGAAGCTCCTCCAGCAAGGTCTGGATGGCCTCGTGCGGCACGCTGTCCAGCGATACCTCGTAGCGCCCCAGCGCGCGTCGCAGCAGACGCTCGCCGAAGGCCATGGCCTCCGCCCGGTCCAGCACGCGCAGGTGCTGACGGATCGAGGCGCGCGCCTTGGCGGTCACCACCGAGTTCAGCCACATCGGACTGGGGGAGGCGTTGGCACCGGTGATGATCTCCACGCTCTGCCCGGATTCGAGCGGATCGGACAGCGAGGCCAGCCGACGATCCACCTGGGCGGCCACGCAGGCGTTGCCGATGTCCGAGTGCACCGCGTAGGCGAAATCGACCGGCGTGGCACCGCGCGGCAGCTGCACGATGCGCCCTTTCGGGGTGAACACGTAGATCTCCCCGGGAAACAGGTCGATCTTGACGTTCTCGACGAACTCGATCGTGTCGGCGGTGCTCTTCTGCAGATCGATCAGCGAGGACAGCCAGCTGCGCGTGCGCTGTCCGCCCAGCACATCGCTCAACGGGCCGTTCTTGTAGATGGTGTGCGCCGCGATTCCGGATTCGGCGAACTCGTCCATGCCGTGGGTGCGGATCTGAACCTCGATCGGCGGACCGCTGGCGCCGTCGTTGACCACCGTGTGGAGCGACTGGTAACCGTTCTCCTTGGGCACCGCGATGTAGTCCTTGAAGCGCTGCGGCAAGGGCTTGTACAGACCGTGCACCAGCCCCAGCACGCGGTAGCAGTCGTCGATGTTGTCGAGCACCACCCGCAGGCCGAACACGTCGAACACCCGATCGAACGAGAGCTGCTTGCGCGACATCTTGGTGTACAGGCTGTACAGGTGCTTGGCCCGACCACTGACCGAGGCGCCCTCGATGCCCGCCTCCTGCAGCACCGTCTCGATGCGTGCCGCCACCTTGGCGACCGCGCTCTCCCTGCGTCGGTAGACCTGTTCCACGCTGGTCGACAAGACCCGGGCGCGCATCGGGTAGCGGGCACGAAAACCCAGATCCTCCAGCTCGTTCTTGATCGCGTACATGCCCAGCCGGGAGGCGATCGGGGCGTACACCTCCAGCGTCTCCCGGCCGATGCGCCGCTGCTTGTCCGGTCGCAGCGCGCCGATGGTGCGCATGTTGTGAAGCCTGTCGGCCAGCTTGATCAGGATGACCCGGATGTCGGTGACCATGGCCAGCAGCATCTTGCGAAAGCTCTGCGCCTGCGCCTCCTGCTTGGAGCGGAACTCCACGTCGGTCAGCTTGCTGACCCCGTCCACCAGATGGGCGATCTCCTCGCCGAAGGCGGCACTGATCTCGGCGCGCGACACCCGGGTGTCCTCGAGCACGTCGTGCAACAGCGCGGCCATCACGCTGTGGTGATCCAGCTGCATGCGCACCACGATGGCGGCGACCGCCAGCGGATGCGTGATGTAGGGCTCGCCGGAGCTGCGCGACACACCGGCATGCGCATCACGTGCCATGGTGAAGGCGCGGGTGATGCTGGCGATCTGCTCGGCCTCGAAGCGCTCGTGCAGCAAGTCGAGCAGTTCGCGCCAAGCGGTGCGGGTGAGATCGCGTTCGGACGGAGGTTCCGCGGACGAACCGTCCATCAGCGCATCCCCGCCGGGTGGACATCGCGATCCGGCGTGACCCGGTTCGCGCGAAACGTCATCCAGCCGGTCCACGGCGGACGTCGACGAGTTGACCGGAAAGGCGCGCGATGCACCGTACGGCGATACGAGGGTGCCCGGTCCGTTGCCGAAGCGACGGAGGCATCGGTGAGGAGCCGGGCCGGGGTCCGCGGGCGGACTCAGAAGGCTTCGCGCAGGTCCTTGTCATAGATGACAGGCTCTACCGCGGCTGGCGGCGGCGGCGGGGATTCCTTCAGGATGTCTTCGCCGACCAGCCCTTCGGCGATCTCGCGCAGCGCGATCACGGTAGGCTTGTCGTTGTCCGCGCTGAGCATCGGCTCGGCGCCCATCGAGATGTTGCGCGCTCGCTTGGAAGCGATCAGCACCAGATCGAACCGGTTCGCAACCTGTGCCAGGCTATCTTCGACGGTCACACGTGCCATGGGATTCTCTCGGACAATATCGGCGGTCGAGCAGTCTAGTCTCTCACACCATCAAGAACCAGACCACCCTGGCTCATCACTGCTGTGCTGCCGGTCACGATGACACTCCGCCACCTCCCCGTCACCTCCCCGTCACCTCCCCGTCACGACGATATCAATGTGTCAGGCTGGTAATCAGACCGGCGTGT
>ENA-ORXU01000671-ORXU01000671.1-marine-metagenome-genome-assembly--contig:-NODE-671-length-36248-cov-4.634486_pt1 | contig 36248 bp, 35 predicted proteins | sample MGYA00237869_ERZ511484 | MGnify/ENA metagenome assembly ERZ511484 | reverse complement strand
ACTTAAAATGCAGGGTCATCCCAAATTTCTAAATAGTCGAATCCGCACTCTCCAGATTGTGCGTGACCCAAAGAGCAAAAAAGGAATACTAAAATAGGTGAAAATAGAAATCTCATAGTTGATGATTTTTAATGTTAATGAAATATTTTAAATAGTTCTAGACATCAAAGACACTTCACAGCTATCCAAATCCTCTGCTTTAAGCCACACAATAAGAAGCCTATCAGCAACTAAATTTGAAATAGAGGCTTATGGTAAGCTTAAGATAGGAATTTATAGTGAATTGAACAACTAGTAGTACTTCTTCTCTTGATAAGGATAGCGTTCTTCATAAATTTGAGCAACATATTTTTTTAAGGTCGCGCGTAGCACATCAAAATTTTCTTTGTTGACTGCAGATGTGAATACGGTGTCTTCTCCGTATCGGGCAGATAGCATTTCTTTTAATTCTTGCTCTAATTCTACTCGAACCGATTTATCAAGATATTCATCAAAATGTTTTTTGCGGTAGGCATCCATTTTATTAAATATCATGACTGTTGGCTTATCACCAGCGTCAATTTCCGCCAAGGTCTTTTCAACAGTGGCGATTTGATCTTCGTATTGATCATGAGAAATGTCAACCACATGCAATAATAAATCACTTTCTCGAGCTTCATCCAATGTCGACTTAAAACTCTCCACTAAATCGTGTGGCAATTTTCGAATGAAACCAACGGTATCGGATAATAAAAATGGTGTCGCATCCAAAACAACTTTCCTCACTGTCGTATCGAGCGTTGCAAATAATTTATTTTCAGCGAATACCTCAGATTTACTCAACGCATTCATGATAGTTGACTTGCCAACATTTGTATATCCGACTAATGCGATGCGGACGAGCTCTCCTCGTTGTTTTCGACGCGTTTGATTTTGACGATCAATTTTATCCAATTTATCCTTGAGTACAGAGATCTTTTGACGGATTATACGTCTGTCTGTTTCTATTTCTTTCTCACCAGGTCCACGCATACCGATACCACCACGTTGACGTTCCAAGTGTGTCCACAAACCTCTCAATCGTGGCAATAAATATTGGAGTTGTGCCAATTCGACTTGCGCTTTGGCTTGAGCTGTTTGCGCGCGCGATGCGAAAATATCTAGAATAAGGGAAGACCGGTCTACGATTTTTCGCTTTAAATGTTCTTCAATAATTTGTTGTTGGCGAGGAGATAGGTCATCATCAAAAATGACGACATCGATATCATGTTCTTCTACATACTCCTGTATTTCTTCAAGTTTACCACTTCCTACAAAATATTTACGATTGGGGTGGGGTAGTTTCTGGGTGAATTGTTTAATTGTTTTTGCACCTGCTGTCATGGCAAGAAATTCGAGTTCATCCAAATGTTCTTTGACTTGCGATTCTGAAATATGTGGTGTTTCGATACCCACCAATACTGCGCGTTCTTGTTTTTTCGCGAGGCCTCGAGTGCCTTTATCGCCTACATTCCAATTGTGGTTTTCGTGCATAAATTATGTTATAAACTTCTTCTTGTATAATGAGATGGCACCTGAAATGTTGGTAATGTTGTTTTATTAAATTCAGGATTTCTATATTCTAATTTTACATGAATTTCATCATCGATATTCACGGTGTGTAATTCTCTCTCGACGACTAGTTTGTTCGTTTGAGCGGACTGATATTTCATACGGACACCTCGATCATAATCGTCCGCATACACGGCTTGTTCTACGGGTTGGCTGTTATTGCCTAGCCACATGGTCAATCCGATGTTGTCATACAAAGACTCAAGCTCGACGCGATGGCGCCCGGCTTCAAACGGAGATATATCATTTTTTTTATAAGATTTGAATTGCGGAAGACCAGTAAGTAGTTCTTCGACCATTTCAAATTCACCTCTTATTTGATACTCTTTTTCAACAATGGCAATAGGCTCTCGTATATATTCCTTTTCCCATCGGTTGAGTACAAAAAATGAATCCTGAGTGATCAACACATGACCTATTTCAAATCCCAGTTTTTTGACTGAAATATAAACACCTTCGTTGCGCACATGGCGAATTTCGCCAGAAGCTCGGTAAGAAGCGTCACCTATATCCGCATCTAGTTTTATCGGGCTCGACATAGATTTATAGTTAGGCGTGATGTTGTCAAGGCCTCCAAGAACCTTCTTATAACTTTCGGAACCTTCCGGTGCAGTTGTTGTCGTGTTTTTAGTCGTATTACAAGATACGAGAGCTGCTAAAAAAAGAAATAAAAAAATCTGTAATTTCATAAAATGGATTAAATTGTTCGACTGAGAGCTACTGTCTTAAGTTTGAAATTTGCATTTCTATTTCTTGTATTTGAGCTTTCGTTATAGCTTTGTTTCCAGAAATAATCTTAGCCTGCTCTATAGAACGTGTTGCTTCTTTGAATTTGTTCGATAGCGCCATCGATAAGCCGTAAAATGCGTGTGGCATAGCCTGATTGGGAAATATATCCATGGCATCTTCTGCGTAAAATTCTAACTCGTTTACATTATTGGTTTCTACAAATAGATACATGAGTGATTCATATACGAGGTAGTTGCCATCATTTTGCTCTATCGACTTTTTATACGATGAAATTGCATCAGTAACATTATTAGCCATCGAAAATATATCTCCACGTAGTGCATGGATTTTTGCATTTTCACCGTATTGTTCTAATAGCGAACTACTCATCTCGATCAACGTCTCGCTATTGACGTCGGATTTTCCGGCTTGTAAATCTGTCAGAATAGGAATTAAATTAAATATTTTATCATCGAGCGAAACATTAGGATTATCAATAATGCTAGATAATTGCTCAGTATGAAGTCCTGTTCCAGATTTTAAAGTCATCAAAGCTGCTTTAGCTTGCATATTTTCATCGTCCAATTGCACTAATCGTTCGTAGTAAGAAATAGCCTTGTCAATTTTTTTATGATTGTACGCGTATGATGCTGCGATTTGAATAACTCGCTCATCATCGGGAAATAATTTTAAATATTTATCTAACTCATCAGCTGCTTTTTTTTGTTCTCCTTCCTCCTCGTAAATTAAATGTTTTTGCCGAGTGGTCTCAAAGTTGATACCGACTAATTTTTCGACTTTATTTAATGTTTTTATCGCTTCACCCGTTTCGTCATTACGTAATTGGTGAAATGCCATGCTTTCTAAATATCGGTGCTCGTCCGGAAATAATTTAGCCAATTCGGCATACGAATAAATCACATCTATTTCATCCTCATGAGCGATACCAACTTCGGTTCTATGTTGCCAATACCATTTATTTTCGGGCTCAATGCTGAGCGCTTTTTTAATCGACTCTAAAGATTTTGTGTGATCATCCATTTCATCATATAGCTTCGAAAGCTCATAATGATAGACGGCCTTATTTCCATACTCTTTGATGAGGGACAACAATTTGGTTTCGGCATCTTCGTAGTTGCCGAGTAATCGCTCTCGATTAGCATCTATGAATGCGCTTTCCTCCGTGACTTCTTCCTGGTCCACGCGAACATTGGGCAGCTTCTGAGACTGACCAATGAAAACGCTCGTGCACACGAGGCACAGGATGAGAATTGTTCTATGCTTCAAGTTGTGAGTAATCTCCAATGCTGATGTTATTCGTTTTGCCAATATATTTTGTGTGGTTTCCTATCATGGAATCCTTTATGTTAACGTGATTGATCTCTGAAGAATTTTGTATAACTGAGTTTTCTATGATTGAACGCTCAATTCGCGTCCCTGAACCAATAGAAACGTGGGGTCCGATCACACTGTTTACGATGGTGACGTCGCTGCCGATATGACAAGGTTGGATGATGCAAGAGTCCTCAATGGTCACGTCTGTATAGACAGAGCGGTGGTCTTCAATGTCGAGCACTCGCTTATTTGCATGTACGAGCGCGTCTTTGTTTCCACAGTCAAGCCACTCATCCACACGCTTGGAGCCGAAAGTGTAGCCCGATTCATTGAGGTTTTCCAAGACCGTCGTAATCTGAAATTCACCTTTATAGCGCATGTCTTCATCGATGACACGGCAAAGCTCTGTTTTCATCCGATCCCCGTTTTTGAAATAGTAAATCCCTACGATAGCAAGATCAGAGATGAAAGCCGTCGGTTTCTCTTCAAAACCGGTAATCATCTGGTTCTCGTCAATCAATACTACACCATATGCTGATGGATCTTCGACTTGCTTTGTCCAGATCAAGCCATCAGCTGATGTATTGAGATCGAAATCTCCATAGAAAAGCGTGTCTGCAAATGCGACAATACATGGTCCGTCGATCGAGTCTTTTGCGCAATGAATCGCATGCGCTGGCCCTTGTGGATTTTCTTGATAGTATATTTTGCCCGTACTACCGAGTTTGTTGGCGATACCAAGTAGTTGCTCTTCAATTTCAGGCCCGAAGTCTCCGATGATGAATGCAATCTCTTCAAACGTACCGTCAATATAGTTGGTCAGTGTCTCCGCAAGTCGCTCAACTATAGGTTTTCCCGCGATCGGCACGACTGGCTTTGGAACAGTGAGTGTGTGGGGTCGAAGCCGGCTGCCGCGTCCGGCCATTGGTATGATCAATTTCATCTTGTGATAGTCAGTTTTGGTGTGGTAAAAGTAATCAATGCGGATTGGAAGTGTGGGGTGCGGGGCGATGGGCATGGTGGCACCTAAACTCGCCTTGCACTTAAAGTGCAAGGCGAGTTTAGGTGCCACCGTCATTATGTTAAATAGAAATTCCAAAAACTCCCACAACCCCTACAAACACTAATCATACGAAAAATTTCGTAATTGCCTAATAATAAATTTTAACATTTGAGCCCCATTTAATACCTCGAAATTATACCGAAATAAACAGCCCAAATGATAAAATTTGAAAAAAAATGGAAGTCGATGGGTATTTTTTTGATGGTTCAAACACTTACCTATGAAAATCGTGTTTATCAAACTAATCTTTACAAACCATGCCTAGTTCAAATTCAAAATCGAGATCATGCAGCCACTGCAATGAAGAAATGAAGGGTCGCTCTGACAAAAAATTCTGTGGTGACGAATGTCGCGCACATCACAATAATGCAAGAAATCGTGATAAAAATAATTTGATGCGAAATGTCAATCGCATACTAAGGCAAAATCGAATCATACTGCAAGAGTTTTATGCTAAGGGAAAAACGAAGGTGCATAAAAACATGCTGACTGATCACGGATTCAAATTTTCTTACTTCACTAATATTTATCAAACCCAGTCTGGTAAAATTTACAATTTCTGCTATGAACAAGGACTCCTGCAATTAGCCGATGATTATTACGCGATTGTTAGTCAACACGATTCTGTTGAATAATGAGCCCACTTCGTAAAGTGGCAATTTCATTAAATGAGCCTATTTTGGATGAGATTTACGTTTTCCGAAAGTAATGCGCCAAGCACTAAATTCATATATGATAATTTCGTCATCCTTTGTGATATCTCTTCGTTGCTTATCAGTCGCAGAGCTACGGCTATTCTCCTTCTTCGCGCCTCGATTTATCCCAAAGCATTTAAAAATAACACTATACTGACTTCATACTTGGCGCACTAGTGATGCCTGAGTATCAGTGATTTGAGAAAAATGGAAAGATCGACAAAAGAGCCATTTTTGGTTTGGTGACTTTCCGAAGTGGACTCAATCATGTGGACTCAAAGTTATTTCGCACGCTCTATTGAAGTTGCATGGTCTTTAATAATATACCACTGGCCATCGATTGACTTTAACGTATAACTCACCGCCATGCGATTAAAATATGGTTTGCCATTGCGCTCCGGCTCTCTGTATATCAATTGCGTAATCGCCAAACCTAAGTCGCGGCCGACTTCCACGTCAGTAATTTCCGTTTCAAATGACCACGTTGTATCCTGAAACCAATCTTCATGAAATTTAATAAAGTCCGAAGCTTTTTTTGACGTTTCGCGTTCATCTAACATGAAATATAATTCCCCTGTCGGCGCCAAGGTTTCCTTCAATGATTCTAAATCTTTATCAGTGACCGCATCGAGGTGTTTTTCAAGTGTCTCTATAAAATCATTTTTATGAGCCTCCATATCGAATGCTGGTTCTTTAATTGCAATTTCTTCCTGTTGGCAGGCGCATATTATGCAAATAAAAGTCAAGAGCATCAAGGTGATTTTTACCGCATGTTTCATTTTATTCATTTTGACGATTTTAATAATTGATGAAATTCTTCTTTTTTTAATTCCCAACGGTTAACAATTTGAAGGAGGTTGATCGAACCAGGTACCGTTTCATAAGTTTTAGTTTTTGTAAAACCAAGTTCTCGTAGTACGTTATTTGGAGCAGCATTGCTAGCTTTTGGTTCTGCGATGAGGGTATTGAGCTGTAGATGCTCGAAAAAATACGGGATGGTTTGCTTCAAGAATCTTTTTCCGTTGCCCGTTGCTCTGTCCTTCTTATCCCATATGTGCAAATGAAATTTTGCTTCATCTCCAAAAGTAGTTAGGTTCGTGTTGGAGTGTCCACAGGGCCGACCGTTCAATTCCCAAATCACGCAAAATGCATTCTTCAGATTCAATGGTAGATTTAATTGTTGCAACATCATTTGTTGAAAATCTGATGATGTCGGAAGTTTTGATGCATCGGCACCCATTCGATCGAGATCTGTGTGCGTTCGCGACTGCCAATAATTACCAATAAGTGGAATATCGGAAATGGTTAACGCTCGAATAGTTAACGTTTGCATATGGTGAATATACGGAATCCTATTTATGATAATATAATTTAAAGTGATATCCTTGTTGTATGCATTCGGAAGAGGATTTATTTCAAAATATAGAGCACTACGATGAGCGGTTTGTTCTTCATCCGTCCGGAACGATGTATTGGAAACGTAATCGCTGGCTCATCATTAGTGATATTCATTTGGGTAAATCTCATCACTTTAGAAAAAAAGGAATGGCTGTACCTTCCAATATCGATAAAGGCGATATTGAGATGATCGGCCAATTAATCGATCAATTTAATCCTAGAAAAGTCATTTTATTGGGAGACTTATTTCATAGTGATTATAACTCGTCATGGGAACAATTCGCGGATTTTACAAGGAAATATAAATCTGGATTTTTTGTCCTGGTGCGTGGAAATCACGATGTCTTGAATGATTGGCATTACGGTCGAACGACCATGGAAGTGGTGCAAGAAATTAGAACTCGTAATTTGTTATTTACCCACATTCCATTGAAAGATCCAAACGGCTGGGTTAATATTTGTGGACATATTCACTCCGGAATTGTATTGCATGGGAAAGGTCGCCAACGCGTCAGAGTCCGTGCATTTTTCTTTCGGCACGAACATATTTACATGCCAGCTTTCGGGAGTTTTACAGGAGCTGTGCATGTCAAACCAGAAGAAGACGACGTGATCGTCGGCATCGCTGAAGGAGAGTTGGTCGTCATTCAAGGATAATTCGCGGGTTCTGCTTGTATGAAAGCAAACTTAAATCGTGAGATCATTGACTAAGACTCGCCATTGTATCGCTTCACTTATATTTGCCATCCAAATCAGACAATCATGTACGGAAGAACATATATATCAGAATTATTGCGCACGCAACCACTGAATACGGAAGTGACTGTGAAAGGGTGGGTGAGAAATTTCAGGAACAACCAATTTATCGCATTGAACGACGGATCATCTCAGGCAACGCTACAGATAGTGTTGGAGATGGGGAAGTTTGATGATGAAATATTGAAAGATATTGCTCCTGGTGCCGCAATCGGTGCGACTGGCACATTAGTCGAATCTCAGGGTCGCGGCCAAGTGGTTGAAATTCATGCCGACTCAATAAAAATATATGGTCCGTCTCCGGCAGATACGTATCCGCTACAACCGAAGCGTCATAGTTTGGAGTTTTTACGTGAACATGCACACCTACGTTTTCGGACAAACACTTTTGGAGCCATTTCGCGAATCCGACATTTGGCTTCATTCGCTATCCACAAATTTTTTCACGATCAGGGATTTTACTATTTGCATACACCCATCATCACGGGCAGTGACGCTGAAGGTGCCGGTGAAATGTTTCGGGTTTCGGCCATGGATTTTGAGAACTTACCAAAGGATGAAAATGGCAAAGTGGATTTTTCTAAAGATTTCTTTGGTGATGAAACAAACTTGACGGTATCAGGCCAGCTCGAAGCAGAATTGGGCGCATTAAGTCTCGGAAATGTCTACACGTTCGGTCCAACATTTCGTGCGGAAAATTCCAATACTTCTCGGCACTTGGCTGAATTTTGGATGATAGAACCGGAAATGGCATTTGCTGACCTTCAAGATAATATGCAGCTTGCTGAAGCACTTTTAAAGTACATGATTAAATTCGTCATGGAACATGCCCGTGAAGAAATTGAATTTTTAGAAAATAGACTGCTTCAAGAGGAAAAACAAAAACCTCAAAACGAGCGCTCTGAACTTTCGCTCTCTGAGAAGCTTAAATTCTGCCTCGAAAATGATTTTGAAAGACTGACATATACAGACGCCATCCACATATTGCGAAATTCAAAGCCGAATAAAAAGAAGAAATTTCAATTTGTAATTGATGAATGGGGTGCCGATTTGCAATCGGAGCACGAGCGATATCTCGTTGAAAAGCACTTTAAAAAACCAGTCATTCTTTATAACTATCCGAAGAATATTAAAGCATTTTACATGCGCGCCAATGACGATGGAAAGACTGTCGCCGCAATGGATATTTTATTTCCAGGAATAGGTGAAATAGTCGGCGGTAGTCAACGGGAGGAGCGACTCGACGTATTGCAGGCGCGTATGGCGGAGATGGATATCCCTGAGCATGAACTCGACTGGTACTTGGATATACGCAAATATGGCTCGTGTCCGCATGCCGGATTCGGTCTTGGCTTCGAACGTATGATTCTTTTTTTGACGGGCATGTCGAATATTCGTGATGCGATTCCATTTCCACGATTCCCGGGTCATGTTCGATTTTAATCGAGTAGATTCAATTAATTATATGATTGGGCTAAGCTCACTTTGATGTGTGCAATAAATTAAAATTAATGATACAGCCAAAGGTCGCTATTCCGCTCACTATCAATATCCAGATAATCGCAATCACTGTATTGATGCTCTCCGGCTGTCAGGCACAACCGAAAGAGTCAGTGCCGTTTGATGTTTCATCGGAGATCGTGAAGCCGAACAAATATATTATTTTAAAAACTACCGATGCTATCGCCATTGACGGAAAAGATGATGAAGATGCTTGGAGCGAGGCTTCTTTTACTGAAGATTTTATAGATATCGAAGGGATAAAAATTCCTAAATTTCGGACTCGGGTTAAAATGCTATACGATGAAATAAACATTTATTTTTTCGCTGAATTAGAAGAGCCCAAGTTAGCCGCTAATTTAATAAAGCATGATACCGTTATTTTCTATGACAAAGATTTCGAAATTTTTATCGATCCGACGGACGACACGTATAAATACGTCGAACTAGAAGTCAACGCCTTCAACACCACTTGGGATTTATTTCTCGATCGTCCGTATCGTGTTGATGGAAAGGCCGATGATAATTTTGAATTCGAAGGTATGAAGACGGCTGTTGCTATGAATGGAACGCTCAATGATGACTCAGACGTGGATCAATCATGGACTGTTGAAATAGCCATTCCTATTTCATCGATATTAAAAGCTGGTGGTAGTAGTGAAACTACCGTAGCACAAGGAGATTATTGGCGCATGAATTTTTCACGTGTACATTGGGATCAACATTTTATTGATGGAAAGTATTTACGAAATCGCGATGACGACGGGGAACTGCAGCGGGAATACAATTGGGTTTGGAGTAATCAAAAGGTCATCAATATGCATGAACCTGAAAAATGGGGATATGTATTTTTTTCATCGTCGGCGCTGGATGCTGCGATAGATTATCCGATTGATTATTTAGACAAACAAGTGACCTATACTTTTTGGCGAAATACGAGACGCAACGGTGCGCTGAGATATATTCGTGAAAAACCTGCGGGTTTTATTGAAACGTTCGAAACTTTTCGAATCGATAATCATGAATACGAAGTGAAGATGGCAAAATCTAAAACCGGATATATGTTTGATTTAATAAACTTGACAACATTAGATCGATATCGAATCAATGAGGCAGGTTGGATAGATATGATAGACTCGAAATGATTTATCTAAAATAGTGATAGAATAAAATGTAATTTTGAGAATCAGTTTGTCGAATCTGTATTAAATCTTGATTACGATATTTTTGCGATACAATAACCAGGCGATTATCCACACGATACCAGTTACTGTCAAAGCGAACAATACACTGCCACCATAATCCCCAAAAGTCGTTTGAAAAATATTGTCATAGGTCCATTTGTATCCATTTTGACCGTCTATCTCTATGACGTAAATTAAAATTCGAACAATGACGCCGGATATAATATAGCTGATCAACGGATTGAGACCGAAAACTTTAAATGGGAAAATCCATCCATCTTTTTTGTGAATATCAATTAATCGGACTAGACCATACAAGACACCGGCCAAAATGCCAGTTGTGAAAATAACATACGATCCTGTCCAAAGGGGTTTATTAATCGGTAGTACTTTATCCCAAAACAAACCTAAGGCAATGCAAAACCCAGCGATGATAACTAAGAGCGTAATGGTGTCATTGTCAGCCTCGTGTGATGTCACCTGATATCCGATGACATATCCGAGTAGGATTTGAGCCGCCCCTGTCAACACACCAAGAATACCTTCTGGGTCAAAAGCTGGGCCAAAGCCATGATACATATGACTATCTCCAATCAGAAAAAGATCGATTTCGGCGGCTACATTGCCCTCTAATGAATAGGGATCGCCGATGCCGTATTGATGCAAAATAAACCAATGTAATAACATTAATAAAATCGATGAAACAGTGACAAACTTCCAATTTTTAGAATAGACCAACAAAAGAGAAGCCAATAAAAAACTCAAAGCGATGCGTTGCAACACGCCAAATATTCTTAGATCTCCGACATGTTTATGAAAGAATGGAAACCAATTTAATAATAGTCCGATCCCGAATATGAGAGCAGCACGTTTGAATATTTTAAGTAACAGCGCAGTCGTTTCGCGATTTTTATACTTCTTGAACGAAATACTCATCGAAAGACCAATGACGAATAAAAATCCAGGAAAAACAAGATCTGTTAATGTACACCCATGCCATTTTGCATGTTTGAATGGACTAAAAACATATTTCCATGAACCAGGCGTATTGACGAAAATCATGAGAAAAATGATCATGCCGCGCATGACGTCGATCGAAACAATTCGGTTTTTTTGATTACTCACAATAGCTTAGTTCTAGTTTTTCCATAATCTTGCGATTCCGATTGCTGATAAAATCGACGCCCCCAAAAATATCATTGACCACGTCAAGCGTCCATATAAGAAATAGCCGATTCCAAACAAAGCACTGTAGATTAATACGCAACCTAGAAAGAGCATGAGGATTTCAGTGCTCAGGGAGCGCTTATCTTTATTGATCGTAATTCCTTCTTGATGTAATCGCGTCACGATAGGTTGCCAACCAGCGTCGTGTGGGCGTATCCGTTGCACGAATGAAGTCAAGACCTCAAAGTCTGTAGGACGTGTGACAAATGTGGCAATCATCCATGCGCCAGTAGTAATACCAACGCCAATGATTAATTTCAGATGATTAGGTAAAGCCTCACCCACATAAAACTCCATCACGCAAGCGACTAAGAAAGAGACGACCATAGCCGTAATCTCACTATACGCATTGATCCGCCACCAAAACCATCTTAAAATAAATAGCAAACCTGTGCCAGCACCGATTTGTAATAATATATTAAATGCCTGGATGGCGTTACTGAGTGCAAGGGCGACTATAGCGGCAAGCACCATTAATACAAATGTAGCGATGCGGCCTATTTGTACTTGTTTTATTTCCTCAGCATCTTCATCAATAAATCGTACGAAAAAATCTTTGACTATATATGATGCACCCCAATTTAGATGTGTACTTATTGTAGACATTAATGCTGCAACAAGGGAGGCAATGACGAGGCCCAGAAGTCCAACAGGAAGCTTCGTTAACATTGCTGGAAATGCCAAATCATCTTTTAATATATTATCAGAAATATTCGGAAAACTGGCTTTTATTCCTTCCAGCTCCGGAAATACAATTAGTGATGCGAGCGCGATTAATATCCAAGGCCATGGCCGTAGCGCGTAATGTGCAATATTAAATAATAAGGTCGCGCGAATGGCATCTTTTTCATCCTTAGCGGATAACATTCGTTGGGCGATATAACCGCCACCACCGGGTTCAGCGCCTGGATACCATACTGACCACCATTGAACTGCAAGTGGAACAAAGAACAATGGTACTGCAACTTCCATATTCGTGAAGTCAGGAAATAATTCAATTTTACCCACGACGTTAGGATGTGAGATTAAATTTCCGATACCATTAATTTCAGGGAGTTGAACGATAAATATTGCCGCGGCAACCATACCGATCATACTCAATATGAATTGAAAAAAATCGGTTAAAATCACTCCACGTAAACCACCGAAAATTGAATAACTGACTGTTACTACTGATACTAATAAAACGGTTTGAATAGGGGATAAACCGAGCATGATTCCGGCAATTTTAATTCCTGCTAAAAGCACGGATGCCATGATGATGACATTAAAAAATACGCCTAAATACAGCGCCCGAAATCCGCGTAAGAATGTTGCAGCTCGACCGCTATATCGCATTTCATAAAATTCCAAATCAGTGGTAATACCTGAACGCCGCCAAAGTTTGGCGTAGACGAAGACTGTCGTCATCCCGGTGAGTAAAAATGCCCACCACACCCAATTTCCGGCGACTCCATCTTTACGAACGATATCTGTCACCAAGTTTGGTGTATCTGCACTAAAGGTTGTGGCCACCATTGATATACCTAATAACCACCAAGGCATCTCACGACCGGACAAGAAAAAATCTTTGGTGCTGCGACCAGCCTTTTTTGATGCCCATAATCCAATGAACATCGTCAAAGCAAAAAATGCGGCAATAATTATCCAATCAAGCGTGGCTAAGTTCATGGAGTTTGGTTATGATGTTGACTAGGTAGACTTACTTTCAACCCGAATATGCGACTTTTTCAAAGATTTTATTTTTTGTGCGTTTGGTTATGTTGATTTAATCAAATTTCCAACGCTTGAAGGCTTCCATTGCTTCGTATTCGGCGAACCCTAAATTTCGATAGATTTCGGCGGTGCGTTTATTGCGATCTTCGGACCGTTGCCAAAACTCGCGCTGGTCTTCTCCAGGGAAGGGTGGTTTATCTTTTTGCGATTGGTGTGCATAAATAGCCTTTCTTTTTTTAAGCAATTCTGCAGGAGAAAGTGGCACCGTCATTTCAATTTCATCGATGGCAAATTCATGCCAAGCGCCACGATATAGCCACAACCAACAATTTTTCACCCAAGATTCATTTTTTAATCGATTGAAGGCTTCGATGATGGCATCCAAACAAACACGATGTGTACCATGCGGATCTGCCAAGTCTCCAGCAGCAAAAACCTGATGAGGTTTAAATTCAACCATTAAATTAATTATAATATCAATATCCTCATCGGACAGCGATTTCTTTTTAGCTCTACCGGTTTCATAAAATGGCATGTCCAGATGATGAATCTGATAATCTTCTAATCCACATAATTTAGCTCCGAGACGAGCTTCTCCCCGACGAATTAATCCTTTTATTTGTCGGACTTCTTTTGAATTTTTATTTTTACTATTACTGGCGAGAAGTTTTTTTGCTTTTAATACATCTTTGTAAGTCAGCTCGCCTCCATTTGATTCTAAATAGGATTCAAAAAATTCTAAATAGCGTTCAGCGTCATGGTCATGCACGGCGATGTTGCCCGAAGTTTGATAAGCCACATGCACTTCGTGGCCTTGCTCAACCAGCCGAATAAATGTCCCACCCATCGAAATCACATCGTCGTCAGGATGCGGTGAGAATATCAAGACGCGTTTTTTTGCAGGGTCTGATCGCTCTGGACGGAAGGTATCATCGGTCTTGGGTTTTCCACCTGGCCAACCTGTAATGGTATGTTGTAATCGATTAAATATTTCGATATTTATTTGATAAGCACTATTTCTATTTAATATTAATTCGCTTAAACCGTGCTCGGCATAATCTTCATCGGTTAATTTTAAAATAGGTTTTCCAGCTTCAAGCGAAAGCCAGGTGACAGCTTTTATGGTTAAGTCATCATCCCAGTGGCATGATCCGACTTTCCAGGGTGTTTCTACACGTGTTAATTTAGAGGCACTTTCTTTGTCCAGATAATATCGCACGCGCTCATGATTCTGCAAATACGTTGCCGGTACAGTCGCAGTTGGTTTTGACTCTATGGCTGTCTGCACGATTTCTGCTTTATGCTGGCCCCACGCCATGATATATATTTCTCGAGCTTTGATGATCGTGCCGACACCCATAGTGACTGCTCGATATGGCACACTTTCTATTCCATCGAAATCTTTTTGGGCATCCCGACGTGTGATGTTATCCAAACGCACGAGCCGTGTCTTAGAATTTTCTTCACTTCCGGGCTCGTTAAATCCGATGTGTCCGGTACGTCCAATACCCAATAATTGGATATCCAACCCGCCAGCCATGTCTATTTTCTTTTCATACGCTAGGCAATAGGTTTCCAGTGTATCCAGTGCCTGCGATCCGGTGGGAATATTGATATGTTCTTTGGGAATATCGATATGATCAAAAAGATATTCCTGCATGAAATGATGGTAGCTTTCTGGATGTTCAGGCGCAATGGGGTAGTATTCATCGAGATTGAAGGTGATCATATTATAAAAACTCAGCCCTTCTTCCCGATGCATGCGGATCAACTCAGCGTAAACTCTAATGGGAGATGAGCCTGTTGCCAGACCGATGACTAAGTTTTCGCCACGTTGTTGCTTCGCGCGTAGAGCCAATGCGATACTATTGGCGATGTGAATACTACCTTCGCGAGCAGTATCGAAGATATCCACGGGTACCTTTTCAAAGGATTTGATCTGGTACATAAGATTTTCCGGATACTTTTTTATTCTTCCGTTTGTCTTTTTTACTGTATTCATTATCAGGTATTTACGATGAAAATGGTATGACTTAGACAAAAGTACGATATTTGATGTGCGCGCGCACACTTTTTAGATAGAAAAAATGAAAATAACCATTACTGACATTGCTAAATTGGCTGGCGTATCGCGCGGGACAGTTGATCGTGTGCTCAATGATCGTGGAAAGGTGGCACCGGAAAAGGCCGCTTTGATAAGAAAAATTGCCGACGACCATGGCTATGTCAAAAATGTCTACGCGAGTAACCTAGCGCAAAAAGTAATCGTACGTGTGGCAGTCGTTTTGCCGGAATCGATGACTGATGAGTTTTGGGCACAAACGCGCAAGGGCATCGAACGGACAAAGCGATTTATATTGAGTTACGGAATCGAAATGAGTTATCACGATTTCGACTTAAGTGATCACAAATCATTTTCTACGAGTTTGGATCTTGCCATCGCTGAGCGTCCCGATGCTATTTTGGTCGCTCCTATTTTTAGAAAAGAATTTTTGCACTATGTCCAAATTGCGCGACAGAATGAAATTCCTTTCGTTTGTATTAATTCCGAAATAAATGACGACGATATACTCTGCTATATTGGACAGCACTCATATAATTGTGGTCAACTGGCTGGACGTTTATTTCATATGTCCATAGGTATGAAAAAATCCCTTGCAGTAGTGACACTCGGTCATAGTTTTTCGAATGCGGCACATATTGAAGAAAAAATAAAAGGACTCGAAGATTACAATGACCAAAATGGATGTCAATATGAAATTGTCCAGATGCAATTAGAGCATTACGAACATGCTCATGATATTGATGCATTTGTGAAAAAAGAGCTGGAAGGTCGGGACCAATTAGATGCTATTTTTATTACCAATTCACGGACTGCTCATTTGCTAAATGCCAATGCTTGGATTAAAAATGAAGCTGAACGACTAATGATCATTGGGTTTGATTTGGTATCGCAAAATATCGAGTTACTACAATCGGGTCATATTGATATATTATTGAATCAATCTCCTGAACGTCAAGCGTACATGGGAATGATTAATATTTTTAACCACTTTGTGCATCGTAAGTCCATTCCTGCAAAACAGTATATTCCCGTAGATGTTGTTTTTAAAGAAAATTATAAATTATATCAAACACCAGAGTTTGATGACCTTGAATTAATGATTTGATGAAGGGGGAATTTCAATAGTCTTATTGAACAGATCTTTTGCTTTTGTAACAAGCTTATTTATTTCTGATTGCTTTTTATTGCTATTTTCAGTTGACTGATGAAATGGTTTATGGTCATTTAATCTACTTAATTTTGAGACGAGCTTTACGTATTCGCCTGGTACTTCGTCAAACCACGATTCAAAAAACTTTGAAAAAACATAGTCCGTAGCTTCTTCTGTCAAATGCATTTTATCCGGTTTATAAAATCGATAGTCACGCAGTTCATCCATTGCTATTTCATAAGATGGAAAATAGTAAACGCGATCATCCATTGAAGTCACGCTGTGAACGGCATCGAGCAACCGAGCTTTTGACCAATTGTTTTGTATCAAGCCATCACGCAAGTGCCGAACAGGACTGACGGTAAATATTATTTCACAAGAGTTATTTACTGATTGAATGGTTTTAATCGTATTGCGAAGCGATAAGATAATTTCATCGGAAGTCAGCAAACGTCGTTTGAATTGATCGCCAGGTAGTTTGTGGCAATTCCCTACAATTCTGTCCTCATTGTGTACCCAGACAAAAGCGCTACCATAAGTAATCATGACACAATCGGCCTGTTGTAATTGGAGATGAGCGTCTTGAATTTTTCCCGAGACTAATTCTGAGAAAGTATCGCGATCTGGATTACTCACCCGACTATGAAAATCAAAGTGCCGCCAAAGTCCTTCATGAAAAAATACTTCTTTTGGATCCCAATCGCCTTTACCAGCGATCAGTTGGACAATCTTCGAAATGGTATGTGGATTGTAAATAACACCAAACGGATTCACGACCACATCGAAGTATAAATCTGAAAGCCGCTGCCCCATCTCGTCTGCAAAGCAAGAGCCGAGCGCCAATCCTTTGACATGTTGGTCAAATTGACGCTCCGATTTTGGTATATCAACAGGTGTCTGCCACATACCACGAATATAGTAATCTGTTCAAGGTTCATTGGTTCAACGTTCAAGGTTCGGTCGTTCAAAGTTCGGTTGTTCAATGTTCGGTTGTTCAAAGTTCAGAGTCAAGGGAATTTAGGCTTTAGCCTGAACAAGATGAATTCAATAGAGAAGATTTCCCCTGTCGAATAATATTTGGGGTAGAAGCCATCAAGAAGTTAGGGCCGCGCAGGCTGAAGCCTACGTTCCCGCTGAGTCTCGAACGAAATTATGAGGGACCCGAGAGTTGGGTTGAGAAGTGAGCCAAACCACGGAGCCCGCCTTGGAATATGATCATAAATCGTTCAGTTGAATAATCGATTAAATTTATTCATTGAGTTATACACTTTACTCGAGAATTGAAGATTCACGTTTTTGATCCAGCTCCGAGGTCTATTTGCCTTCGTCAAACAGCTCTCGGGTCTGGTTGGAAGTTTGAACAAAGGGAATTCGGGCTTTAGCCTGAGACTATTTTATTTAATAAAGAATATTACTCATCCAAAATAATTTTTTGAGGTAGAAGCCATCGAAGAAGTTAGGGCTGCGCAGGCTGAAGCCTACGTTTCCCCTAAGTCTCGGGCGAAATTAAGAGGGACCCGTGAGTTGGGTTGTGAAATAAGCCAAACCTCGGAGCCCCCCTTGAATACGATCTTAAATCGTTCAGTTGAATAATCGATTAAATTTATTCATTGAGTTATACACTTTACTCGAGAATTGAAGATTCACGTTTTTGATCCAGCTCCGAGGTCTATTTGCCTTCGTCAAACAGCTCTCGGGTCTGGTTGGAAGTTTGAACAATGGGAATTCGGGCTTTAGCCTGAGGAAGTTGATTTTAATAAAGAAGATTTCAAACGTCGATTAATAATTGAGTTAGTATTCATCGAAGAAGTTAGGGCCGCGCAGGCTGAAGCCTACGTTCCCGCTGAGTCTCGAGCGAAATTATGAGGGACCCGTGAGTTGGCTAGTGAAACAAGCCAAACCACGGAGGCCGATTTGAAATATGAACTTAAATCGTTCAGTTGAATAATCGATTAAATTTATTCATTGAGTTATATACTTTACTCGAGAATTGAAGATTCACGTTTTTGATCCAGCTCCGAGGTCTATTTGCCTTCGTCAAACGGCTCTCGGGTCTGGTTGGAACTTTGAACAAAGGGAATTCGGGCTTTAGCCTGAGGAAGTTGATTTTAATAAAGAAGATTTCTAATGTCGAATAATATTTGAGTTAGAAGCCATCGAAGAAGTTAGGGCTGCGCAGGCTGAAGCCTACGTTCCCCCTAAGTCTCGGGCGAAATTAAGAGGGACCCGTGAGTTGGGTTGCTCAGCAAGCCAAACCACGGAGCCCGCCTTGGAATATGATCATAAATCGTTCAGTTGAATAATCGATTAAATTTATTCATTGAGTTATATACTTTACTCGAAAATTGAAGATTCACGTTTTTAATCCAGCTCCGAGGTCTATTTGCCTTCGTCAAACGGCTCTCGGGTCTGGTTGTAAGTTTGAAATCGGATTTTTGTCGTTCGGAGCTAAGTTTCGACTTTGAACCAATTCAACTATTCAACCACTCAGCAAGAAACCCTTAAAGTCGGGCTTAGCTATCCCCTCCACCTCACTAGCTAATCGCGGGCTAACCAATCCCTAGCATTTCTTTGATCCAGCTCCGAGGTCTATTTGCCTTCGTCAAACAGCTCTCGGGTCTGGTTGAGACTTTGAACTCGCCACCTTTGAACAACTTTTCTTTTCTTTATGAACGCTTATGGGCTTATGGAACCGAATATTTAATCGAGACAATGCTGAGATTGAAGTGTGTCTGCATACCTGCGGAAGATATTCGGACGCGCATAAATCGGCTGACCACTACACGCATTTTGATGAGGCCAATCGGTTATTTGAAAAGAATCATTATCGGGATGCTGTGATTCATTTTTTAGCTTACCTTAAAAATGATGAGGGCGATAATGTCACTGTTCAGGAAAATCAAAAAAATCTAGAATTTCAGCTGCTTCAAGGATCTAAAGTTATATCAGGAAGCCTGGAAGATGGTCGGATTTTAATGCGGTCGCCACTTGTATCGGGCTCGGAATATTCGGTTAATTTATTGCGAAGACTGTTAGAGAAAAATTACGATTTGAACTATTGCCGATTTGCTCTGGATGAACAAAATCAACTCCATACAATTTTTGAAAGCTATGTAAAAGATGCCAATCCTTATAAATTATATTACGGCCTCAAAGAAATGTCTCTGCAAGCTGATAAAATGGACGATTTAATTTTGTCAGAATTCGATTCTTTTAAAGCAAGAAATATAGAGCATACTAGAGATGAATCAATCGAAATTGTCGAATTAAAAACAAACTTATTTTATCGAAAACTGCAGGTATTGCAAGATAATCTTGACAGCGGTTATTTGAGTCGCACACATGATCGAAACATTGTTGTCTACGCTATTTTATCCACATTTTATAAAATCGATTTCCTGCTCGTGCCACAAGGCCAAACAGGCAATATTATTGAACGGGCGCACCATGCCTTTTATGCAGATTCGACAGAGTCGATTGAGATTAAAATCAGTAAACTCAAAGAGGCCATCACTAAATTACAGGCCCTTGATCCAGAGATGATCAAGCGGGAATGGTATAAAGTCATCTACACATTTGGTATCAACCCTCCGGTGGATTTACAACAAGTCCAGCAATATATTCAACCGGAAATCAATAAAGTGCAATGGTATATCCGACAAAATAAATTCGATGAAGCAGCGACGACTGTTGATTTTATCGTTGGTTATATTTTATTTAACTATGCCGTAGATCCTTTATTAAAATCATTGCTACTTTTTCATTATAGAATTACTAACCATACCTTTTTCAAAGAAATGAAGTTTGAAGGTGATTTTATAAAATCAAACGGAGAATTAAAAAAGAATAAATTAATATCAGAACTCAAACAGACGATCGATTTTTTTGAGGATGATTATCATGCAGTAAAAATCCCAATCGATCTATTGCAATTTGATAATGAATATCATTTTGGGTATTCACTTTTAAATATGATCGCATCAAGTTATTTCATCGAAATGCAAGCTCGCAATTAAATTGAATATACAAGACTCCATAACACATGTGACCGATTGTCTTATTGAGATTGCAACACCATTCAATACAGGTACAGGATTCTATATCAAAAAGTTTAATTTGATCGTAACCAACGAGCATGTAGTACACGATAATAAAGAAGTGGTGATCAAGGGAAAGTCCTTCGAAAAGCAAATGGCAGTGGTTGTCCTCATTGATGAATGTGCGGACCTAGCATTTATCAAGCCGCCAACCAAGCACGATATGCCCGATATCAATTTGAGGTTAGAGACCGAACCAGTGCCGGGTGAGGACATCATCACGTTAGGACACCCGTACGGATTGAATATCTCCATGACCAAGGGTGTGATTTCGAGTATCGATCAAAAGGAACGCGACATGGTCTTCATCCAGCATGACGCAGCTCTAAATCCAGGAAATTCAGGCGGCCCACTCATTGATAGTCATGGTAAGGTCATAGGCATCAACTCTTTTGTCCTGCTCAAAGCTGAAAATATCGCGTTCGCCCTGCCCATCAGAGACGTCATCGATACTTTCGAGGCCTATCAACAATCGAAAGGCGGCACAGCCACACGTTGTCGAAGTTGTCGAAAAGTAAGCTATGATGCTGAGGAGCCGAGTCGATACTGTGTGCACTGCGGTTCAGAAATTTTATTTCCATCAGGCTATCATACTTACTCTCCGGTGGGTGTGCCACGCATTATTGAGCAGATTATCGCCAACTTGGGGTATGATGTGCGGCTCACAAGAGAAGGAAAAAATCAATGGAATATACCTAGAGGCAGCGCATTGGTGCGTCTGTCGTATCATAAGGACACTGGATTGATCGATGGAGATGCGTATCTGTGTCGATTGCCAGAAGGTGAGGCGAAAGCGATCTACACCTTTTTGATGCGAGAAAACTTTAAGATCAAAGAACTCGTGTTTAGTGTTAAAGGCCGATTCGTTCTTTTGTCGCTCATGATTTTTGACCGACATTTGGATGAGGATACGGGTATCTTGATGCTTGAACGATTGTTTGATCAAGCTGACCACTACGACGATGTCTTGGTCGAGGAATATGGGGCAGCATGGATAGAGCAGGATTAGCTTGCGTGTTTTCGGCATGCGCTATCAAAATTTTGAACTCGCGGAAGTCGACAAAAGAGTCGTCTTTCAGTATTTAACACAATTATTTGTTGTGTGACATGGGAATGTTGTTATTTTAGCGTTTTATACGCGGTATTATAAAAATAAAATTATGCGGAATCTTTACCTAACTGCCCTGTTTACTTTGATTTTTGGAGGTGGCTTGCTCGCGCAGGACATCCATTTCTCACAGTTTTATCAGGCACCCTTGCATCTTAATCCAGCACTCACAGGTGTCATGGAATGTACCCAACGCTTAACGGCTAACTACCGAAACCAGTGGGCATCCGTGATTAAGAATGAATTTCAGACATATAGCGCGTCATATGACGCCAAGATTCCGACGGCACAATACGATTATTTTGGAGTTGGATTATCGCTTTGGGGTGATCAAGCAGGTTCAGGTCGTTTTTCCACATATCAAGCGAGACTTTCTGGCTCATATTCTAAGTACATGGGTGGCAACCGCACACAATCAAACTATCTTGTTGTCGGTGCTGATGCCGCTTTATCATCGCGTTCAATCAACTTTGCTCAATTACAGTGGGGAACACAGCATGACGGTCAAGGTGCATTTGATCCAGACCGCGACCCTCTCGAAGTTTTGTCTGAAGACCAATTCTTGTATGCTGATATGAGTGTTGGTGTACTTTGGTTCTCAAGACTTGACGATAATTTGAATTTCTACATTGGAGGTGCTGCCTCTCATATCAATAGGCCTAAGCAATCATTCTTTCAAAACAGGGATGTTAAGCTCTATACAAAATACACGATCCACGCGGGTGGTGAATTAGGATTGAATGACAATGTTTCATTCTTACCGGGTGCCGTAGCCTTCTTCCAAGGACCTTCATTTCAATTAAATGCAGGTACTTCTACTCGTTTTTACTTAAATGGAAGTAGCTACAGTTCAGAGTCTTTCCAAATTGGTGTTTGGGCGCGTATGGTCAATAACTATCAATTTTTTGGATTCAATCAACCTACAATGCCAGGCGAAATTGAAGAAGAAACTACTTTTGGTATGGATGCCATTATTGCCTCTGCGCGATTTGACTATGGAAACTATGGAATCGGATTTAGCTATGATATCAATGTCTCTGACTTGAAAGTGGCAAGTAATTCGAAAGGATCATTTGAGTTCTCGTTGATCTACAATGTCTGTGGAAATGAGAGTCGAAGAGTCTACTGTCCGAAGTTTTAGCAGTTCAAAGTTCAGAGCGTTTTCGTCGGTAGGTTTTCCCGTATTCATTTTATCGACAAGAATGGGTCTGCCATCGCAGATACAGGCTTTCTATTCCCATAGCTTAAACTTTTAGAACTTGAAGCTCAAAATTTTGAACCTTAGACCTGAAACCTTGAACCTTCCCGTATATTTGCCGCATGTCAGAGAAGAAGGAGAAGGCTGATAGCTACATGCGTTATTCAGGAATGGCATTCGAGCTTGTCGGTATACTGGTTGTTGGTGTGTTTGTCGGTAAAAAACTAGATGCCTGGATGGGCAATGAAACGGCATATGCCACCCTCGGACTTCTCGTCTTTTTTCTCATCGCATATTTTTTCAGAATTTATTATACCCTCATCAAATGAAATTGAGCACTATTTTCATATGGCATTTGGGTGCGGTGATGTTATATGTCGCGCTTCTATTTTTGAGTGAGTTCATATGGCCTGAAGTTGCTGGTCATCGCATATTTTCGCTCTATGCCGGCGGTACTTTTGTGCTGCTTTCATTTATCATCAGTATTTTTTCTTCGCGACTTGTCGATCATAAAAACCCCTATTATTTTAGTTGGGTGACCATGCTATCCGTGCTTATTAAATTGGGGATTGGAGTTGGAATTGTCGTCATATATTCGCGTGTGGGAAATCCATTGGATAAACTATATATCGTGCCTTTTTTATTATCGTATATTATTTTTACCGTCTGTGAAGTTTATATTTTACAACGGATTATTCAATCAGTCAAAAAACCATGGAGCAATTAATTAAAGCGGTTATTAATGATCGACATCATGTTGATGTTACAGAAATGGATGATTTAGATATCATAGAAGTGGGAGAAAATGCCTATCAATTAATTCATGACTCCAGAACATATAATATTCGTTTGACTGATTACAACCGGATAAAAAAATCTGTCTCATTCATGATTGATGATACGCCATATCAAGTCGACTTGAAAGATCAGGTGGATGCTACCATCGATAAAATGGGATTGAACGACGTCATTATCGGCGGCGCTGAAGATTGCATGGCACCTATGCCTGGTTTGGTGCTGGATGTGTATACAAATGTAGGTGACCAGGTCGAAGCCGGTGACCCACTTGTTATTTTGGAAGCGATGAAAATGGAGAATGTGATCAAAGCAGAACATGACGGAGTTATATCCGAAGTGTTAGTTAAATCCGGAGATAAGGTCGAAAAAGGACAAAAAATGGTGGCTTTCGAGTAGGTTTGGATTCCCAATACTTTTTCTTCTCAAATGCTTAATAATGCCCACATAATGCATTTTTCATACTTTTGCATCACAATACACAGTACAACAAATTATGGCCGACTTACAACTTGAAGACTTATTCGATGAGCATGGGAACAAGATGAGCCCGTCTTTGCCAAAGAATATGAAAAACTATTTAATTGACATCGATGGTACTATTTGCGACGACATCCCAAATGAAGAACCTGAACGGATGGCAACGTGTGAGCCGTATGAGGATGCTTTGGAAATTTGTAATAAATGGCATGATGAAGGACACATTATAACTTTTTTTACATCACGCACGGACGAACACCGAGATGTGACAGCTGCATGGTTGAAAAAACATGGCTTCAAATATCATTATATTTTATTAAATAAACCACGTGGAGGACACTATCACTGGATCGATAATCATATTGTGAAGGCGACGCGCTTTAAAGGTAAATTCACCGACCTTGTTAAAAAAGAGGCGATCATCGAAGTCTTTAAACCGTAAATCGGTACACGAATTTACCTATTCAATAAGGTGATCGATGGATTTTTCGATTTTTCGATAAATAAATCTAAATCCCGCTTCCTGAATTTTTTGACTTGAGACGGCACAGCTGCCAGTAAGCATTTGTTGCTGTTCTCCTAGTATTAAATTTGATGCAAATTTTGGTACGGGCATAAGTAAACTCCTACCATACTTTTTATTCGCGATAGTTCCAGCTAATTTTTTCGCGGATACAGGGTTTGGTGCAACGCCATTATATATTCCTTTCAATTGATCATTTTCGAGTAAATGCATAAAAATACCACAGAGGTCATCTAGATCGATCCACGAATATATTTGATCGCCCGGGCTAAAATAACTTCCTATGCCCAAATGAAAGCCTCGCAACATTTCTTGCAATGCCCCACCTTCTTTTGCCAGTACAATACCAATTCGAACAGTCGCGTGTCGACTGGCATGCTCACCTGCGGCACTCGAAGCCCGTTCCCACGCGTTCGACACTTCTTGTAGAAAATCACCTTGTCCCGGTTGGTCGTCTTCTTCGAAAGCTGATTCGCCGCTGTGATAACCGTAATATCCAATGGCTGATGCTGAGATATAAATAGGTTTATTAGTCATTTTTTCCATGGCAGAAGCCAGTGTATTATTGGAATCGACGCGACTAGAAATCACGATTTTCTTATATTCGGAGGTCCATTTTTGATCTGCAATACCTGCCCCAGCTAAATTAATAATTGCATGGCAGTTTTCAATAGCGGTATAATCAAGTTGATTTTGTTTAGGTTTCCAATTTACATACCGACTATCATTCGACAAATCTTCATTTCTAGTTAATATTTTTATTTCATAACCAGTTTTTTTCAAAATTTCTGAGAGTCGAGTGCCGATCAAACCGGTTCCACCGGCTATCACAATTATTTTTGGGTCTTGTTGCATGGTCAATAAAACAAGCTTTGCGGCTATCATGTTCACCACCATGATAGTTCTTGGCGCACTAAATATTAAGACGGAAATAACAATGAATTCACACCGATTCTTTGATTTACCAATCGACGAGCTCCATATTCACGTGTTTTTACTATCTTACAGATAACAAGCACTAAATTTGATAACAATGTTTTACAGAATTCTTTTGGGTATTCTGGTGGTGTTCACGATGGCGTCTTGTCAAGTGGATAGTGATCGGAATAAGTCTATGCTGGTCATCCGATTTGATGGGGATCCGGATCGACTCAACCCGGTGATATCAACTAACTCGTCCGCGTCTCAGATTGAAAATATGATCTTTCAGCCCTTGGCGGAACTGGATCCACTGACGCTCAATTTTGAACCCATATTACTCGATAAAATAATCCCACCAATACGAGATGATTTTAATGGCCTCCCAGTCGAACGTATTGATCTTAAATTAAAAGATGATGCAGTTTGGGACAACGGAAGTCGAGTGACACATGAGGATATATTATTTACGCTGAAAACAATTTTTAACGACGAGGTAGATGCCGCTCGTAAAAAAACCATTTTTAGTTTTTTAAAAGGAGAACAACACGAGGCAAATGATCCGTCATTTATTTCTTTTTATCTAGACACAAGCGCGTTCAATGCCGATAAAATAATTATGAATTTTCATATCATGCCCCGTTATGTGTATGACTCTTCAGGATTGATGACCGATATTTCGTTAAATCAATTAATCGATAATAATCTTTCGACAGATGAGCAGGAGAAACTAAAAACATTTGCCGATCAATTTCATGACTCTAAATATAGTCAGACAACAGTGCAAGGTTCAGGAGCTTATAAATTAGAAAATTGGAATGCTGGGTACGAAATTCAATTAACACGTAAAGCAGATTGGTGGGGTGAAAAATACAATGATCAAAATTTATTTAAGGCGATTCCCGAACAGCTCATTTATAAAATAATTCCTGATCAACAACTCGCCATCACGGCCATGGCCAACGATAACGTTGATATCATTACCGGCTTATCTCCAGAGAAATTCTCGGTATTGAAGGAGACAAGTGCGGACGATTATGAATTTTTGACACCTGTGGTTCCACGATATTTTTATATTATGTTGAACAATGAATATCGAGGATTAGATCAAAAATTAGTGCGGCAAGCATTGGCTCATTTAGTCGATCAACCCAAATTAATTGAAGTTGTGATGGGAGGATTTGGCCAAGCATTGACAGCACCGCTCTTGGCAGGCGGCAAATACACCGATCCCAATATTGCTCCGTACCCATTTGATGTTTCAAAAGCAACCAAATTATTAAAAGATGCAGGATGGTCTGATAGTGATGACGACGGAACCGTTGATATGATGATCGACGATGAACATGTCGAGTTGGAATTGCGATTACACATTACAGGAAGTGCCTTAAGTCGTCAAATTGGACTTTTGCTAAAAAATAATTTTGAACAGGCCGGAATAGATTTGGAGCTCGTTGCTCAAAAATTTTCGCAAACCTTACAAGAAATGCGAGTCGGAAATTTTGAAATGGTAGCCACGGCCCCTTCCAGTTCACTGCATGATCCGATCCTAAAACCGTCGTGGCATTCAACATCTATAGGTCCGGACGGTGGTAATTATTCAAGATTCTCAAATGAAAACATCGATCGAATTCTCGATGAATTGGAGATGGAAGAAAATCAAGCAGATAGACTTACGCTTTATCGAGAGTTTCATCGAGCGATACACGAAGAGGTGCCTGTTTTATTTTTACTCATGCCCACCGAGCGGATTCTTGTGAACAAACCATGGCATTTAGATGCTTCGCCAAGACGACCAGGATATTTTGAGAATCTGGCTTATCGGAAGGAGTAGGGGTTTGAATAGATAGGGTCGGCCTCAATCTTCACATTTTTAGTAGTTTTTGCTATATAATATTCCGCTACCCAATACTTTCCTAAATTTGGTTTGTGCTCCGATATGTGATAAAACGACTATTGTGGTTAGTTCCGGTCTGCTTAGCAGTTCTGTGGTTGCTATTCATATTGAATGAACGAACGGCCAAGCAGCAATTCTACGATACGATTCAAATCGAGAATTTGACTGCCATGTCATCGGCGGAAGAGCAGAAAATGTGGTCCAAGATGTCTAAGAAAAATGGCTGGAATCACCCAGCATTTTATTTCTCAATTAATACAAACGGCTGGTCAAAGGAGTTTTATCAAACATATCATCCTGATCAACTATTTTTCATTCAAAAGTTTGCCCTGTTAACCGATGATCCGACCGAAACAATATCGTTATATGAATCACTTAACCAAGCATATCGTTCGGGTCTAAATACAAATGCACCTTCCAAATATCAACGTCAACTCATAAAGTACGTTAATGAAAAATCATACAAGAGCATCATTGAGTTCGCCCAGACGGTAACTCCCAATGATCTTGATTTAAAGAACTTTACGAATAGTTTTATTACAAAATTAAAAGATCGAAAGGTAGCTAACGCGTTGCCTCAAATTAGTTGGAATGGTGCAGAAAATAGATTTCATAATTTTATTTTTTCTAAATTACTCGCTGGAAATCTTCGATCTAAAATTGATGGTAAACCGATTTTCAAAAAGATTTGGCCGGCTGTCAGCATTACATTGTTTATTAACTTATTAGCATTAGTGATCGTCTTATTTTTTGGTATTCGATTGGGTCGTTATCTATATGAACATCCGACATCGAAACAAGCAAAAATTTGGCGAGTCTTACTTTACGTATTTTTTGCGATGCCGCTTTTTTGGTTAGCAACGTTAGTCTTGATGGCCGCTCCGGGAAACTTTTTTTCGGGAATTCCATCGCTGCAACCTGGTGAAACACCTTCGATATTGACATTTTTACGCCCAAGAAATTTGGGCTTTTTGGTGCTTCCGGTCCTATCCATTGTGCTCAATGTCACCGTTGTGGTTGCCATTCACATGTATCGATCACTACGAGATACAGGGCAACAGAAATTCATGTTGGCTGCACAAACACGGGGTATTTCTGCCAGGCAACTGATTAGAAACCATAATCAACCAGTTGCTATGTTCTCTATTTTAACCGTCGTAGGCAATAGTATTCCCGCATTGATTTCAGGCTCTGTTGTGATTGAAATAATATTTAATTTACCTGGAATTGGACGGTTGCTTTGGCAATCCCTATATGGGTTTGATTGGACGGTGGTAACGGGTCTATTATTCTTTAGTATTATTTTTAGTGTTGTAGGTCAATTGCTCACTGATTTGGCTTATCAAGTTTATCATCCAGAAATGACATCTCAAACATGAAATATTCAGGTCAATATATTTCATCGAATAAAACGGATGGCTTATTGAAGTGGGCATACACTGTTTTATTATTTTTCATCATGATCAGTTTTTTTGCTCCTTTAATTGCTAATGATAAACCAATTCGAGTAAAAACTAGTAACAAAACGATTTACCCCATTTTATCTTCGAAGAGTTATAAATCAACTTGCAATAAAGAAGATTGCAAAATATTAAGAACGCCTATTCCATTTTCTGCTCAGACTATTGATGTAAGAGCCATGCATGCGGCACCCGGATCTCTTGGTGGCGAAGAGTTGCAATACACCCACCTCCTTGGGACGGACGGGCTCGGACGCGATGTGACGGCAGCATTGATTTACGGCAGCCGTACTGCACTTTGGATAAGTGTGCTTGCCGCACTTTTAGCATTTTTCATTGGGTGTGTGTATGGATTGTTGATCGGATACTATGGGCATGATCGCGTATTAGTGACATACCGCCAATGGATATGTTCAATTGTAATTTTATTATTGACGGGATATGGTTTGCTTGTAATTAGTCATTTAAATCAGGCTACCATTTTATCGGATACTAATGGAGCATTTTTATATATGGGTATGGCATTATTAGTGTCATCATTTTTTTATTATAGTAGAAATATGCTATCGAAGGGTAAAGCGATACCCGTAAATCTAGATGGAATTGGAATGCGGGTAGTAGATTTAATAAAAGCGCTTCCTGCCTTATTTATTGTCTTATTTGCCTTGCAGTTAGTAGAGCAAAAAAGAATTTACTATTTAATTATTTTAATTGCCTTTTTACTTTGGGCCGGATTTGCCAGACACGCGCGTGCAGAAGTATGGCGTATGCGATCACGAGCATCGGTGCAAGCTGCCCTCCTCGCTGGGAAAAATGATCTTTGGATTTTTCGTCATGAAATTTTACCATTCATCGTGCGACCACTTTTCGTTTCATTGGCATTTAGCGTCGCGGGAGCAATTCTGTTAGAAGCGACGCTGTCATTCTTAGGTATCGGCATGCCAGTGGATCATGTCAGTTGGGGAACGCTCATCAACGACGCGCGAAATCACAACAGTTCATGGTGGTTATTGGTGTTTCCTGGACTATGCATGTTGAGTTTGATATGGGCGATCCAGCATATAGGTAGATCTATTGAATCGAGACTGCAATATGGCAATCAGCTATTGTCGATTGATGAAAAACGAAGTTGAATAAAAATGAGCAGTCTTTTTTGTCGATCACTTAACAAGTCAGACAATGGGGTCATTTGTTCTTACGGGGCTTATATTTCTTGGATTTACCGGTCAAGCCAGACTTGGTTTTACCCCGTTTTTGCTTGGATCCATCGAATTTTGGGGTAGTGTCATTATTCACAGGGCAGCCGATTTTCTTGGTGCAAGATGGGCTAGAGGCCGCGAAAAAACAGGCTAAAAGCAATATAATCCAGTATTTCTGCATGAAATTTGATGTATTTTATACTAAAACGAAGATACAACAAGAGAATTGTATCTCACTGACGCTTAGTCACTTTGCTCACTTACATATAACTAAAATCGCCATATGGCTTGCTATTCGGGGTACTTAGCCAATGAAATACTTGCTAATGCGAGTTGAGAGCCGTATTTTTGCATCGTATTTTTATTCAAAAATTAAACATAATTAAAATGAACAAAGGCGAATTAATCGAGAGCATTGCAAACCAATCAGGTTTGACTAAAGCAGACTCAGGTCGTGCATTAGACGCAACATTGGACGCTATCCAAGGAATTTTGGCTACTGGCGACAAAGTTACACTACCAGGATTTGGAACATTCTCTACTTCAAAAAGAGCGGCTAGAACTGGTCGTAACCCACAGACTGGAGAAGCTATCAAAATCAAAGCAAGAACAGTTGCTAAATTCAAGGCAGGTAAGAACTTGTCTGACGCAGTAAACTAAGGTTGTTCAACAGGCAAAAAAATGAAGGCAATCTAGCTTAGGTTAGGTTGCCTTTTTTATTTTTGTGCATGCAAACAACCACCTCTCCTGAGAAGCTACAAGATATAGCGACTCAAATCAGACGCGACATCGTACGCATGGTACATAGTGCCGCTTCCGGCCACCCGGGAGGATCACTCGGATGCGCTGACTTTTTCACAGCACTTTACTTCAATATTCTTGACCATGATCCTTCATTTAATATGCAGGGAAGGGGTGAGGACTTATTCTTTCTATCAAATGGGCATATTTCTCCTGTTTGGTATTCGACCCTGGCGCGCAGTGGATATTTTCCAGTGAGTGAATTGGCGACATTTCGACAGATCGACTCAAGACTGCAAGGTCATCCGACGACACATGAAGGTCTTCCCGGCATTCGGATTGCCTCAGGTTCATTGGGGCAAGGCATCTCTGTGGCCATCGGCGCAGCATTGAGCAAACGGTTGGAAGAAGACGATCATTTAATATATGTGCTTACCGGCGATGGAGAATTACAAGAAGGCCAAATTTGGGAAGCACTCATGTTCGCTCCACATTACAAACTGGACAACCTGCTACTTACCGTTGACTGGAACGGCCAGCAAATCGATGGGCCCAACCATGAAGTAATGTCATTGGGGAATTTGGAGATGAAATTCGAATCATTTGGTTGGGATATCATCAAAATGAACGGAAACGATATGGCCGATATCCTTGATAAAATGGAAGTTGCCAAATCACGTACAGGAAGAGGAAAGCCAATTGTCATGTTGATGACCACAGAAATGGGTAAGGGCGTCGATTATATGGAAGGCACACATGCTTGGCATGGTAAAGCGCCAAATGATGAATTGACAGAGCAAGCATTAAATCAATTGAAAGAAACTCTCGGAGACTACTAATATGAAATCAATACACGATTACTCTTATTCAGAAAAAAAGGCGACCCGAGATGGATTTGGTGCCGGATTACTCGAGGCCGGTCAGGCGAATTCAGATATCGTCGCATTATGCGCCGACCTGACGGGTTCACTAAAAATGAATGCTTTTCAAGACGAATTTCCCAATAGGTTTTTTCAAGTCGGGATTGCTGAGGCCAATATGATGGGCATCGCCGCCGGTCTGGCAACGACGGGCAAAATTCCATATACAGGGACATTCGCAAATTTTTCGACAGGTCGTGTGTACGATCAGATTCGACAATCGATAGCGTACTCGTCTAAAAATGTGAAAATATGTGCCAGCCATGCCGGACTCACTCTTGGTGAAGACGGTGCAACGCATCAAATATTAGAAGATATAGGTCTGATGCGGATGCTTCCCGGCATGACCGTCATCAACCCCTGCGACTACAATCAAACAAAAGCCGCGACCAAAGCGATTGCGGACATAGACGGGCCTGTTTATTTGCGTTTCGGCCGACCGAGTTGGCCTATCTTTTCACCGGCTGATGACTCATTTAAGATTGGCGAAGCGTGGCATATTGCAGAGGGTTCAGATGTGACTATTGTTGCAACTGGTCATTTGGTATGGCTGGCGATAGAAGCTGCACAGACGCTAGAAAATGATGGCATTAGCGTTGATCTGCTAAACATTCATACGATCAAACCGTTGGATACGGAAGCTATTTTAAATTCAGTGAAAACAACCGGATGCGTTGTATCCGCAGAAGAACATAATATGTACGGTGGACTCGGTTCAGCAGTTGCAGAATTTTTGATGAAAAATCACCCTGTACCAATGGAAATGGTCGCAGTAAAAGATTCATTCGGAGAGAGTGGCAAACCAGCTGACCTATTAAAAAAATATGGATTGTCTTCTGATAATATCGTTAGCGCGGCAAAGCAAGCGATGAAAAGAAAATAGTCAATGTATTTTCAGGACCGATAAAATGTCCTTTTAATTAATGATTAGTGCAGCAGCCCAGTATAAAAATATTAGCTATATCCGGTAGCACGAAATCGTCATCAACAAGTTTGACTTTGTTGAATTTTATAAAAAATAGATTTGAGAGCGAAATTGATATTACTATTTATAATGAAATAGATCAACTTCCACATTTTAATCCGGATATAAAAAAAGTGCCACAGAACGTTTTGAATTTTCGAGATTTAATAAAGCAAGCCGACGGGATTTTATTTTGTACACCAGAATATGTATTTAGCCTGCCGGGAAGTTTGAAAAATGCGATTGAGTGGCAAGTGTCAACAACGTTGTTTTCTGAAAAGCCAATGGCACTCATTGTTGCAGCGGCATCTGGGGAGAAAGCTTTCGAATCGCTTTCGCTTATTTTGACCACGCTTGAAGCGGTGTTGCCCGATACATCGAAATTGTTAATTCAAGGAGCGAAGGGAAAGATAGATGATAAAGGTCCGACAGTTGATGGCATTGTCGATCAATTAGGTGAATTAATGGCTTCGTTTGTATCTGTAATAAAAGCAGGCGAATCGACACCGACAAAATATTTACAAATTAATAATTGATTAAATAATTTTTATGTACAGAGATATTATTCACTATCGTCTCGCAGCTGATGTCAAAGAAGAGCAGCTACTTCGAGTCGCTCAACGGATTATAAAAGATTGGATGACTAAACAGAATGGATTTATTTCCTGGACCATCCATAAAAATAGTGATGGAACATACAATGATATTGTCACTTGGAAAGATCAAGCGAGTGCACAAGCAGCTGAGATCGACATGGTGAATATTCCTGATGCGGGTGAATGGATGGGTTGCTATGAGCCCGGCAGTATTTCAACGCAAAAGGCGTCAGAGATCATGGCTTTTACTAATACTTAAAATTAAAATGTACTCTATATGAAATTCGAAACGAAAACAATTCACGCCGGCGTCCATCCAGATGAAACGACAGGTGCGGTGATGACTCCTATATATCAGACGTCTACATATGCGCAAGCAGGTCCTGGTGATCACAAAGGCTATGAATATGCACGTGGAAATAATAAAACTCGCGACGTGTTACAAGAAAATCTAGCAGCACTTGAAGGTGGACTCGGGGCCGTTTGTTTCGGTAGTGGGTTGGCGGCAATGGATGGCATTTTAAAATCATTCAAATCAGGTGATGAAATTATTGCCGCAAATGATTTGTATGGAGGAAGTTATCGACAGCTTCGGGCTGTTTATGCTGGTTTTGGAATTAAATCGACATTTATAAATATGGTCGATCCTCAAAATCTAATCGACGCCATTTCTGAATCAACAAAATTAATTTGGGTAGAATCACCAAGTAATCCGTTGCTCCAAATCATAGATATAAAGAAGATATGCGAAATAGCGCACGACCGAGGAATAAAGGTTTGTGTAGATAATACTTTTGCGACACCATATTTACAACAACCTCTGGCACTTGGTGCTGACATGGTGTTGCATTCAGCCACAAAATATTTAGGCGGACACTCCGATGTTATTCACGGTTGCGTGATTTGCAAACATCAAGAAGATTTAGATCAATTAAATTTTATTCAAAACGCATCCGGTGCGGTCCCTGGACCAATGGATTGTTTTCTAATTCTTCGCGGTATTAAAACATTGCACATCAGAGTTGATCGTGCATGCTCAAACGCACAGGCATTAGTTGAGTTTTTATCCAATCACCCTAAAGTCGGTAAGGTATTCTATCCAGGACTCGCGGATCATCAAGGTCATGACATAGCAAAACGTCAAATGAGAAATTTTGGCGCAATCGTTTCATTCGAACTCGCTTCAGACGATATGGATGACGTACATACCGTCTTAAAAAATACAAATGTTTTTGCTTTAGCTGAATCACTAGGCGGTGTAGAATCACTGATGACACATCCAAGTTCGATGACACACGGATCCATTCCTAAGGAAGAGCGTCTCAAAGCTGGATTGAAAGACGGACTCATCAGATTGTCAGTCGGAATCGAACATCAAGATGATTTGATTGCGGATATGAAAAATGCGCTCGATAAAATCTAAAATTGTCAGATAAAACACCCGATAAAAAAAGTATCCGATTTTGGTCGGACGAAGATAAGCCGCGTGAAAAATTACGTGCGTTAGGCATTCAATATTTATCGGATGCCGAATTATTAGCAATTATTTTGGGATCGGGAAATCGCGATAAGAGCGCCGTCGGTTTAGCACGCGAAATGTTAGCAAAGCATGAAAATAATTTAGGTGCGCTAGACGAATTAACGATTGATGAATTAATGCAATTTCGTGGCGTAGGTGAAGCCAAAGCAATCTCTGTAAAGGCGGCTTTAGAACTCGGCCGTCGAGCCGGACTCGGCCAACCAACAGAAAAACCGGTTTTGGATAATAGTCAAGTGGCCTATAAAATATTATCACGCGATTTAGGCAAACAACCGCACGAAGAATGCTGGGTACTTTATCTCAATCGCCGCAATCAATTGATCAGTAAAGACAGATTAAGTTCAGGCGGTGTTTCGGCCACAGTTGTCGATGTGCGCATGATTCTCAAACGCGCTATCGAAAAGCTCGCCTCCGGTGTCATCTTAGCGCACAATCATCCATCAGGCCAGCTGAAGCCAAGTAAGTCGGATATCAATCTGACCAAAAAGTTGAAGGAGGCCTGTCGCGTGATGGATGTCAAACTGTTGGATCATTTGATCGTGACCAAAAGCGGGTATTACAGTTTTTCTGATGAGGGGGCTTTGTAGGAGATTTTGCGTTCGGTGGACGCGAAGAAAGTGAGGGTGCCTGCAGATATCTCGTCTGACACCTAAAGTGTCAGACGAGATATCTGCAGGCACTGATGTAAATGGCTGACTATCAAACCCCAAAACTTCTCTACCTCACTAAAAGTCCAAGATTTGATCATTCAATTGGGCGATTTTCATTAAAAATAGATATAGACTGTCACATCTTTTTCGTGTTGCAATGCAAAAAAACAAGTCCTTCCAAACATAATATCAACCATCACGTTAACACTCTGATTTTATCTAGCTTTGCAGCGACAAATGAGTGAAAAGAAAACAATGGACTGGAGTGTACTGATGCGCATCTTGCGTCAGGCATTGCCATATAAGGCCTTGTTTCTTATCACGTTTATCTTGGCGATCACGATCGCACCGGTGGCCATCATTCGACCTATTTTGATCAATAGAATGGTTGATGATTATATTTTATTGAATGACTTGACTGGTCTTCAACGCATGGTCATTATCCTCATCGGAGTGCTCATCGTTGAAGCTACGATGCGTTACTTTTTTATCTACAACTCCAATTTGCTCGGACAGTCGGTGGTCAAAGATTTGAGGGTACGTGTATTTCGACACATTTTGAGTTTGAAGCCAGGATTTTTTGATAAAACGCCCATTGGTCTGGCTACTACTCGGACTATTAATGATATAGAGACAATAAATAGTGTTTTTTCCCAGGGCTTGATTACCATTTTGGCGGATTTATTGGGAATTATCGCCGTGGTTACTGTCATGTTGATTACGTCATGGAAATTGACGTTAGTATGTCTTATCG
>ENA-ORXU01000670-ORXU01000670.1-marine-metagenome-genome-assembly--contig:-NODE-670-length-36284-cov-4.904107_pt1 | contig 36284 bp, 27 predicted proteins | sample MGYA00237869_ERZ511484 | MGnify/ENA metagenome assembly ERZ511484 | reverse complement strand
TTGGTTCTGCCTAGAAAATCATTTATTTCATGACCGCTTATAGATTTAGACTCTTTACAAAAAGCGGATTTTGTAAAAAGTTTTATTTTTATAGCACATATTTTAGGGCGTTCAATGTTAAGCCTGATACCTAGCTGACAGGTGAAATGTAAAGAGTTCTGAAATAAGAACACAAACTCCAATAAAAAATGGAAGGATTAGCTTAGTGATTCTGAAATGAAAACCTTTTTAGTGGCTTCCAAAAAACCAGACCCGAAAAGAATTTCAAAATATTCTCCTAATATGTGGTCATAATTATCTAGTCTCATCCGGTCAAGTTTGCAAACGGTCTTACTCCAAATTGTTTTATGTATTCACTTAAAAATTGCTTTTCGATTACTCTTGGGTCATCTTTTGGTGTTGACTTCCAACAAAAAATTAAGCTTTTATGGTTTTTTAGTTGCCAAATTAATCTACCGCCCCAATGTCCAACGTTTTTAGTTTCCCCAAATCTCAAATATTGACCAAGTCTTGAATTTAATGTGGCATGCCCTTTTGGACTTCCTGCTTTTCCAATATAGACAACGAGTGAGTTATCTATATGATTACCTTTCAATTCCGCTATCGGGACATTAGGGTTTTTCCCTTTGAAAAAGCCACCTACTCCTGGATAAATAAATTCGGACTTTTTGAAAGTGAGATTGATTACGAGGTAAACCCCTTTAGTCTTTGGAATATTTGATTTGTCAGTCCAAAGTTCTTTAACTGTTTTAAATCCAGTGAAACCATTTTTCTTAATGTCATCAATGTTATTAAAATTCACTTTCTTCTTTTTTAATAAGGACTAATAGTCGCGACCATAGTGTCGATTTTAATTAGTAGTGTCATTGTTTTCAAAAGTTTGATGGTTAGGTTGGGAATCCCACAGTTCTTTAAACTTTTTTCCGTTGATTGGTTTGAACCCCTCGGATTCAAAATATTCAAGTACGCTTAATATCTTCTTTAAGCGCTCAATAGAATAGTCACCACTATAGGCAGGTAATGAGTCTAAAGAATCAATAAATTCAATATATCTTTTGAAGCCGTTTGTTTTCATTGCATCTACACGAGCTCCGTTTTTGGGGTCTTTGATTATGTTTTTAATATCCTCTGGTTTCGAGAATATTTGTGCAAGAAAATCGTTCGGTTTAAAATCCAAATATTCGTCTGGTACATTACCTGAAGTATTATGGCTAAATTCAAATTTATCCTGCCAAAAATGAAAATGAGGTTTTGAAACTATGTTCTGTTTCATTAATTCATTCGCCTCAATAGACCTAATAATCATATGGTCTCCTGCTAGAACTTCAGTATATAGATGATATGCCTCCCACAATAAATCGATTCTAGATGTTTCTTCTATTACAAACTTCAACTTATTAAGAAGGGTATCTTTCAAATTTTTATCGAGCTCAAAAGGATTGTCGTATTTAATGTATTTATCTTGGTTGTATAAGTCTACCCTTTCTTTACGTAGTTGATTTATTCTGATTTCACTTAATAGCTTATCTATATTACCGATATAATCTGTTTTAATGATTTCAGATAAAACTTCCTCTAGGGCATCATCTGAGTTATCAAATAGATTCTCTTTTCCTTTTTCAATGAGCTCAATAAGTTGATTATTATCGGCAGGTAGAAAAGAACCATCTAGACTATTTAGTCCCTTAAGTGATTTTTTAAAATGTTCCTTAGTACTCATTGATTGCTTAAAAAGAAAGGATTTGATTTCCGCCTGAACTTGATACATTGTTTGTTTTGTGAAGTCCCGAGTAGCTTCAATTAGCTCCTGAAGAGCGTCATCTTTAAGTGCGTCCTCAAAATCTGAATATTTATATGAAGCTCCAGCTATTCCATTGCGAACATATGTTTGCGTGTAATAAATTTTTGAAATAGAGTTTGGATGCTTTTGATAGAAATCTATCGATGCAGCACCGAATAACTTATTAAATACATCAAGAATAATGTCCATATCCTCTTTCGAATAGTTTTGTGACTCTTCAAGGTGATTTAAAAGCCTTTCTCTGGAAGCATCATCAAAAACAAATACATCACCGTAATCAATGGAACTATCTTGTAATTTATCATTTACAAAGTCTAGTTTCTTACAGCTTAACACATTTTCAGGCTCAAGAAATATTGTGTTAATTAGCTCACGATATCTAAAAAATAATAGCTTTAATAAAATGTATTCTGGTAAGTGGACATCCTTTCTGTCCAAAAAGCTAAAACTAAATGTAAATTCGTTCAGAAATCGCTTACAGTCTCTATATGTCTTTAGAAATGTATTCCATTTTAAAATCACTGTATTGTATGTCGATACACTATTTGTCCCTAGAACATCATTTAAGGTTATGAGGCTTGGTCTTCTACCTTGGAATAAGGTATAAAAAGAGGGAAATACATTATTTTTTTCCGTATCCTCTTTCTGTACATATTTATCCCTAATTCCACCAAGAATGAATTGCCGAACTACTCTCTCGTCATATGGCAATAGATTAAGTTCAAACTGAAATATTTTATTCAAATACTTGTTCTTCGTTTTGGTTAGAGTATCATTTAAATATTTTCTATCATATCCCGATATAAAAATGACATTGCTAAAATCAGAAAGTGCTCTAATAATTCTAAAGGTGTCAATAATTTCTGATGCCTCTAGTCTGTCTAAATCATCTAAAAGTATTATTACCTGTCTATCGATTTTTTGAATTGCTTTTCTTATGTCAGAATAGTAGTTTTCGAGAGTTTCATCTTCTCGAAAGACATCTTTTCCAGCCTCAATTATTTTGCCGAGTTCAGTTGGTGTCACATTAAGAATTGCATCAGTGTACTTTTTAATATCACTGGTTATTTCGGATGAATAAGGGCTTAAATTATATGCTAGCTCATTAAAAAAGTTCTCTATTATAGCCTTTGAACCTTTATTTTTCCATACCCGAAACCAAAATAAAACAGCTTCATTATTTTTCTCTTCGTACTTTGATTTAAACCTATGTAGAAAAGTGCTCTTACCATACCCCCAAGAAGCACTAATTCCTATACTGAAAGAGTTCTTAGGGTAAAACCCATCTACTTTATCTACTAACTCGTCTACCAAAAGTTCATTATCAATAACGCCTTCGTAGATGCTATCATCAATAAAAAAATTATTAGTACTATTTCTAACAATTTCTTGCCCCCATTTAGAATGCTTTAATAGTAAAATATGAACAATAAAAAAAAGATAGATTATATCTAGATACTTGATGTGATAATCTATAGGTTGAAACTCTATAGTTTTTGAAACAATTCTTGATATAGTGTAACAAGAGATAACAACAATAAAACTGAAATTGATATTCTTAGAAATTAGAAACTTTCTATCTACTAACTCAGCATAAATAACAAAGCCTAAAAAGAAAATTATGATAAGTCCTATTCTAAAAGGTAAAGACGTACAATTTATCAAAGCTCCTATATTACCCAACAAGGCTTCTATGGAATCTTTAAAAATTAGATATACTCCTAAAAACAAGAGATATCGGAAGACAAGCGTTCTATTTTTTTCTAACCAGTTATTCAATATTTTTACTTTTAATTCATCACGTTTGTAAGTTCTTTTTGTTTTTACTTTTAGGCGGTTCGATTATTTTCCCCCAACCATCAGGAACAAATTCATTTTTTTTCATCCAACCTATTGCAGGTGTTACTCTGTCTTTTGGATAGACATATTGTGCTTTTCCCTTATCCCAATTCAAGAAATCTTGTTTTAAGTTTTCATCGCTAATGTCCTGCTTTCTGATAATCCTATTATTCCAAACCGCATAAAGCGTTGAGATAATTTCAGGGATTTTGTAATCGAAGCTTTTGAATGTGCTGATTAATTTATCAATCTCTTGCAATTCTTCAGCAGTGAAAAAATCATAAGTGGATTGAGATTTTATATTGTTATTACCCAATACTATTCTATTCATTTTACCTAAGCGCTGCTTGTAAAACCACTCAGCTTTTATTGTTTGATTAAAGAATGGGACAGTAAATTTGTTGTCATAAGGTCCAGCCGCTTTTTGCTTATATTCTTGACCTAAATTTCTTTTTAGAATATGGTAATCTGATAGATGCAGTAACTTTTCAAACTTTGTGTCGCCAAATTTTTCATCATTGGCAGACTTATTAATGATGTATGAAGCCAACATTTTTCGTTTGACAAAGTGTTTTTCTTCGATGTCTTGCAAAGTTGGCAATACTATGACTTCAGTTTTCTTATTTTCTTTACTTTCAAATGCTTCTTTTAAAACAGCTTGCATCAATATATTTATGTTCTCTCCGCTTCTTGTTATTTCTTGTTTCAAAGAGATACACTTATCATTAAATTCTTTAATTTTTTTAATGAGTACTGATTGTTCTTCTTGTGGTGGAAGTGGAATTAATGTATTATTAAATTGGTCTTTGGTTATACTTGGTGAATTAAAACCATCCATAAAACCTAAGTAGAGAGTTTCAATATACTTCGACATTAGTAACCAAAAAATATACTTGTTTTCTATTAGTAAACAATCAAAGACAGCAAATCCTGTAGAACCGATATAATCTTCTTTGTCTTGCTCTACAATTGCCAAATTATGTAAGTAAGGACGTACTAAAGAATACATAATGTTCCCCTTTTTAAGTACACGCCTAGCTCTTGATGATAAATTACTAACAGGTTCAATCTTGGGTGCTCCTATTTTTTGAGTCTTATTGTTAATAGCATCAATGTCAACATAATTTACAATTTTATCTGGTGAGTAAACTTTTTGAATATTTAAATTGTCAGAATTAACTATTATTTCTCCTAATCGACACCAAACCCAATTTTCAGGTAATTCGAATGGAATTTCTTCTTTTGAAATTTTAGGTAAAGGTTTCTCTTTCTTTATTTTTTTCTCTTTTATGAGTTTTGCTTTCTCAGCTTTTATTCGCTTTAGCAAGTCACTTGCAGGCTCAATATTTGGGTTTTCGTTTCGCCAGTCTTTTGTAAGCTTTCCTTGAATAGCGTCTTGTAGGGTTGATTGTTTTAGCCTTTTAACTAAATTCTTTTGATAACTGATTTCTTTTGACAAATCAGTTTTTGCGGTTTTAAAAGAAAGAAGATGTTGCAAAAGTGTTTCTTGTTCTTCAAAATGTGGTAAGATAACTTTCTGATTAAAGAATCTGTCTTTTTGAAGCCTCACCCTATTGGTTGTTCCATCGCTACCTCTAGTGCATATCTCATCAAACCAAGTGGTGGCAGTAAGTTCTAAAAAAAGCTTTTTTAAAATTATTTTCTCATCAATTTCAAAATACCAAAAGTCATTTGTTACGATTGCCCCATCTAGTTCCTCGGGTATTATGCCAAAAGCCCCATTTCTTGCGTCAATGCCTGAAACAATAAAATCTCCACTTTTGACTTCATACATCTTGGACTTGATTAAAGCTCCTTTTTTCAACCCTCTTAGTTTAACACCTCTGTGTTTAGAGCTAATAGTGACAAGTTTGTATTCCTCATCTGGAATTAGGGTTATTGGTCGCTTAAACCGTTTAAGAAAATCTCCTATTTTATATTCAATAGTCATATTTATAAAATGGATTTTTTCAAGTCTTTAATGATTGATTTAGAGCGTGAAAAAGAATCATTTAACTTTTCCAAGATTTCATCAGTTGAAAATTCTATTTCATCATTTTCTTGAGTTGGGTTTTTGATATCTAAATTCCAATTCTTTAAATCCTTTATATTTACTTTCCATGATTGGTCGTTTTCTTCTCTGTTATTCCACCAGTCTATAACTGGCTGGAATTCTTCAAACTGAATAGGTTTTGTTTTTGAATAGCTCTTTTGCCCTTCTGGTAATTTGTGTTCGTAATACCAAATGTCTTTGGTTTTACTACCTTTCTCGAAAAACAATAAATTGGTGCTAACTGTTGCAGGAAAAAAGGTGCTTTGAGGTAAACGGATAATGGTATGCAGATTACAATCGGTTAATAATTTTTCTCGTATTCTTGCTTTTACACCATCGCCTGTTATTGAACCGTCAGGTAAAACAATAGCACAACGTCCTTTTGGTTTTAAGAGTTGTAACATTAAAATGACGAATAAATCTGCCGATTCTTTGCACTTAAATTTATTAGGGAAGTTGGTTTCAACTCCATCGGCTATACTTGCTCCAAAAGGTGGATTCGCCAAAATGACATCTACTTGGTCTTTTCTACCAATGCTATTGTATTCTTTTTTTAAACTGTCAATGTAATGGTAATCAGGTATCTCAATTTCGTGTAGAATTAAGTTTGTTAACCCTAATACAAACGGAACAGGCTTAAATTCCCAACCTGTGATACTGTTTTGCAAGATATATTCATCATCAACCGTTTTTACATAACTCTCACGAACAAAATCAATTGCTTCTGTCAAAAATCCCGCTGTACCCGATGCTGGGTCTAATACTTGTTCGCCCAACTTTGGGTTAGTCATTTCGGTCATTAATCGGGTAACTGCTCTTGGTGTGTAATACTCTCCCTTGTTACCTGCATCCCTTAATTCTACCAAAATACTCTCGTAAATAGTGCCAAAAACTTGTTTGTCTTTTGAGCTGTTAAAATCTATTTTGTTCAGTTCATTAATGACTTTTCGCATTTCATAACCTGATTTCATGAAGTTATTTGTGCCATCAAAAATTTGCTGAACTATACTTGCTCGTTTTGGATTTTTAGGATTAGTTAGCGCGCTTAATGTTGCAAAAAGACCTTTGTCATTTTGGGTTGTTCTATCAATGAAATCTAGTAATTCGTCTCCTGTAATACCTTCGGGGTCGCTTGCCCAATTTCGCCATTGAAATTTTGAGGGGATTACGGATTCGTAGTTATCCTTAATGATTTCAAGTTCTTTATCTTTATCGTCGATTATTTTTAAAAAAAGCATCCAACCCAGCTGTTCCAATCGTTGGGCATCTCCAGAGATACCTCGGTCTTGACGCATTATGTTTCTTATGCTCGTTATTACTGCTCCTACGTTCGCCATTTTATGCTATGCTGTTGTATAATTCTGTTTCTAATTCTTTTAATGCAGATAAATATTCTTGCTTACCACCAAAAGCTTCTATCAATTCCATTGGTGTACCCAATTTATTTAATGGGTCGAGTTTTAAAACCTCTGTACTTTCAATAGTTAATAAGCCATCTTCTGCGTATTTATCTAAAAGGCTATTTAAAATCTTTTGTGCTTTTTCGCCATATTTACTAAAGTAGTTTCGCTTTTTGACATTGTTCGCTCTTTCTTTTCGAGTTAACGGTTTTGCTTCAAATGCTAAATGACAAATCAAATCGAACGGGTCAAAATCTTTACCAACTTCTTCTTTGAGAGCATCAAAGAAAATTCCTTGTTCTTCTAGTTCTTCAATTATTGCTTCTTTCTTTTCTGCTTTATTCCAATGATTTAGGAATTTTTCTAAAGTTTGATACTGCTTTGTTACGTTATTTTTGGTGTAATCTTTCAGACTTTCGGTAATGATTTTTCCATCTGTTCCTAAATATTGAATACGTTCGTTTACAATTTTTACAGGAACTCCATTAACTCTAATTTTTCCTCTCGGACCTTCTAAAATTTCTCCACCACCTTCAATTTCTGGGTAATCAGGTTCTTCGGGAAATTCAATTTCTTCTCCATCTAAAATGTCTGTGATAATTTCATCTGTAGTTTCATCTTCTGCACCACTTAAATCATCATCTTCATTTACTTGCTTAATCATTACTGGGTCGCCATCAAATTCAGGGTCTGCAAATAAGTTGGTAACATTGCGGAAGTCCATAATTGTAAAATAGGTTTTACCGTATTCTTCATTTATTCGAGTTCCTCGACCAATAATTTGTTTAAATTCTGTCATTGAACCAATATTGCTGTCCAAAACAATCAATTTGCAAGTTTGAGCATCAATGCCTGTTGTCATCAATTTGGAAGTAGTTGCAATTACTGGATATGGTTCACTTGGGTTTATAAAATTGTCTAATTCTCGTTTGCCTTCTTCATTGTCTCCTGTAATTTGCATTACATATTTATTGTTCTGCGAGAATAAATCGGAATTGGCGTTAGCCAATTCTGTTCGCATTCCTTCTGCGTGTTCAATATCAATGCAAAAAACAATAGATTTTGCAAATCTGTCATAACCTTTTAGAAATTCTGTAATTTTCTTTGCAACAGATTGTCTGCGTTCATCAACCACAATGTTTTTATCAAAATCTGTTCTATTGTAAATTCTATCTTCTACAGGATTTCCATTTTTGTCTAAAAACCCTTTTGGTGGTCGCCAACCTTCTGCATCAATATCTAAAGTTACTTTTACGACTTTATAAGGTGCGAGGAAACCATCATCAATTCCTTGTTTTAAGGAATAAGTATAAATTGGCTCTCCGAAATAATCAATATTTGAAACTTCGGTAGTTTCTTTTGGCGTTGCTGTTAATCCAATGTGAGTAGCATTGTCAAAATATGCGAGAATTTCTCGCCATTTACTATCTTCTTTTGCACTTCCTCTGTGGCACTCGTCAATGATTATTAAATCGAAAAAATCAGGGCTAAATTGTTTATATGCATCTTCTGATTTGCTGTCCGAAAGTCCTTGATACAATGCTAAATATACATTGTAAGCTGTATCAATTTTTTTCTTTTTGATGATTGTTAAAGCATCTTTGAAATGTCTAAAATCTCCACGAGCTGTTTGGTCGATTAATGCAGTTCTGTCTGCTAAAAAGAGAATTCTTTTTTTAGCGTTACTTTTCCAAAGTCGGTAAATGATTTGAAATGCAGTATAGGTTTTTCCTGTTCCTGTTGCCATAACCAAAATAATTCGGTCTTGACCTTTGGCAACTGCTTCAATTGTTCTGTTTACTGCAATTTGTTGGTAATATCTTGGGTTTCTGCCTGAACTGTCTTGAAAATAATCTTGTTTGGCGATTTCCTCAACTTCTGCGGTTTCAATTCCTTTATATTTTTTATACTTTTCCCAAAGTCCTTCTGGACTTGGAAATTCATTTAAAGAGATTTCTTTTTCAATTATTCCGTTAGTTGCGGTTTTGTCGTGAAAATAAAATCCGTCTCCATTGCTACTAAACACACAAGGAATATCCAACGTCTTGGCGTAGCCAAGAGCTTGCTGTATTCCACTTTTTACGCTTTGTTTGTTGTCTTTTGCCTCAATAATGGCAATCGGAACATTTGGTTTGTAGAATAAAATGTAGTCGGCAAATTTCCTTTTCCCTCTTGCAGTTAGTTTACCTTTTACATAGATTCGTCCGTCCGTGAAGAATATTTCTCGTCCAATTTGAGTTTGCTCGTCCCAGCCTGAATTCAATATTGCAGGCGTGATAAATTTCGCTTTAATGTCAGATTCAGATAAGTCTTTTTTATTCATTACCTAATTTCTTTATTGTCTTTTAAGCTCATCTAAGGTTTTTCCGTTTTTGTCTTTCCATTGCACCCATCCGTTGGTAGAACGGCCTAAAACTACGCCCCCTGCAGTACTAGGGGAATTGAAGATATAATCTTCGCTAAATATGAGGGTCTTGTTTTTTTCTAATAAGATTTTTTCATCACAGAGTTTATTCCTTAACGAAATTAAATACTCATGACATGAGGGTACAGTTTCAAGTTTAGCCTGAGAACCTTTAAAGACCACAAAACCTTCATCAATCAAATCACCTTCAGCTTCTATGTTTCTACCCTTGAGATAAAAGAATTCTTTGTTGGGATTTTGTGATTTTCCCACTTTTTCAAAAACGGGGAAGCCCAACGTAGCCAACAAAATAGTTATGGTTTCGAAGCTATCCAACAAATCAGCTTCCATTGGTTCTGTGACATAGCTCTTGGTGGGTATTGTATTGTTTTCCGTTTCGTATCTATTTGCATCTTTAGCGGTAGCAACTGATACATGTTCTAAATATTTGGCATGAGATTTAGTAAATGCATTTGTTTTTGAAATCATTACTACTGCATAATTCCAAAATTCTTTTTCCCTATTTTGTTGTTTTAATCTTTCAAAACAATCTTCCGCTTCGCCTATATATACGATTGGTTTTGCCTTGTCTTCGGACTCACCGAACAGGAAATAGATTCCAACATTTCGAAGTTCGTTTCGTGTGGCAATATATTCAAGTTTATTCCTGGGCACGAGCACAGCTTTAACGACCCTGTTGGTAATTTCTGCAATTTTTACGCTTCGCGGAGAGCCATCTGGCAAAAAAATTTGAATGGTTTGTGGTCGATTCAAAATGGTTTTTGTGTTTAAAAGGAGAGTTAGTTAATGGTAGCACCAATGTAGCCAATCCGCAGAAAAGAAAAAAGTGGGATAACGTAATTGTGAGAAGAATCTTAATTTTATGGATTTACAAATAGTTGATAAAGGGCTAAGGGTAAGATTGAAATTGAGTTTTATGAACTCTTTACAAACCGCACCTTTTGTAAAAAGTTTATTTTATGGAACAAATTTTAGTAACTTTCTTAAAATGCTCTATTGAACGATTGATATGAAACCCTATGTATAAAAAGATTTCTCAGGAGATTGGAGGTTTTATCTCCCGGAAGAAATGGTTTCCGTTATGGATGATTATTATGAAAGCGTGGAGCAAATTGACCATGATGAAGACTTAGCCCAAATCGGTCTCAATAAAATAATCAAAGTATTTCCACAATGTCATATCGATGCTTACAATCATTTGAGTATCAGCAATAGAAACCAGAGCAAAACAGAACAAGCCCTACAGTATGCTATAACTGCATATATCATCGGTATGGATGCCTTCCCCATTTCATTCAATCATAACAATGATAAATTGATATGGCTAATTCTTGAAAACCGACCTTTTCTTAGGTCGCTGCAGATACTTGGTTTAGAGTTCATGAGACGCCGTGATTTAGTAAGAGCCGAAAGTCTTTTTCTAAAATTAATCTTGTATAACCCAAACGACCATCAAGGCATACGCTATTTATTAGCCGAAGTTTACCATTATACTAAGGAGAAAAGGAAACTTAAAGCTCTTGAAAAAGAATATTCTGGGGAAGATCTTTTATTAGAGGTCTTTAGTTGGGAGGATAGAATTCTTTAAGGAATGGGGTATTATGATTATCCAGTGGCTTTTAGTTGAGCCATGCTATCCGAACAATCGATTCATTTCTTCAGCCTCTTCCTTATGATAGAAGTCTTTTAAATAATGCTGGGTTGTTGATAATTTGGTATGTCCCAAAAGTTTGGAAATCATTAATATTCCGGTATTGGATTTTACTGCGAAATCTGCAAACGAGTGTTTGGCCATGTGCATACTTACCCATTTTTTAATGCCCGCTTTTTCGCATGCAATTCTGAGAGACCTATTGGCGGCATTGTTTGAAATATAGAGCCGATGTTCAATTTCTTCTGTTGATTTGTCTGCCATACCATAGAGTGGGGGGAAAACGAATGATTCATCCTTTCCTTTATATCCCTCTAAAATATTTATTGCTTTGGGGGTTAACGGTAAGGTTCTTTTGGCACCGGCACGGGTTTTTGATTTAGCCATGGTATAAACAATCTCATTACCGATAATGTTTTGCCACTTAAGTCGGCATACATCCGAGAAGCGCATGCCAGCGGTAAAGAAAGAAAATAAAAACATATCCCTCGCTTTAGACATCCCTTTGTGATGCGCTGGAATTTCTAAGTCAGATAGCCTGCTGATTTCATCGAATGTCAGGGATTCCTTTTCTGTATTTTCGGTAACAATTTGATAGCCTTTTATTGGATTTGTTTGAATGATACCAATGGCAACGGCCTTATTCAGAACTGCATAAAATGATTTAAAGTTGGAGGCAACGGTATTTACCTTATTTCCTTTTTCCAGCATCCATTGCTCATAATCCTTAGCAAACTGAACTGATAAATCTGAAAATGAAACGTGACTTGCAAAGTCCTTTAACTTTTTTATATACTTCTGCTGGGTAGTGGCCGTGCGTATTTTACCTTTTAGCCTGGCCTCATCCACTATCTGTTGATAGAAATCCAAGAATGAACTGGAATCGTACTTTTGGGAATTTTTGTAAAGAAAAAGAAGTCTTTTCGCTGAAATGCCCTCATTTTCATAGTACAGTTTCTGAACTGATAGCAAAAGCGTATTTAGACTAGCGTTGAGTTTTTCCTCTATGGGATGACGTTTGATTTTTTTTCTTTTATCGTCCCATTGAGTACTTTTAACGGAGATACCCGAATCCAAATATTGCACATCCCTGTTCGAGGTCTCCATCTTGAGCCTTATCAATTGTGTGCCATTTTTCTTGACGTAAGAAGAAAGATAGAAATTAAGGTTCATTTTTAATTAGTTCGATATTAGTTCGAAACATAATCAAATATAAACAAAAATAAAGGAATATAAACTTTTTATTAGTTATTGAAAAACAGCGTTATAGCAATAAGTGTAAGGTTTAAGACTGATTATTCCTGCATAGTGTGGTATACATTCCGCACATCATCATCTTCCTCGATTTTTTCAAGTAGTTTTTCCACATCAGCAACCTGTTCTTCGTTCAATTGCTTGGTGACCTGAGGTATTCGCTCAAAACCAGAGGATAAAATTTCGATTTCCCGGTTCTCCAATTCTTTCTGAATATCCCCAAAACTTTCGAAAGGCGCGTAAATCAAAATTCCATCTTCGTCGACAAAAACCTCTTCAGCACCGTAATCGATCATTTCCAATTCCAGTTCTTCAGGGTCGATATCCTCTGCGGGAATTCGAAAATTACAGGTATGGTCAAACATAAATTCCACCGAACCCGAGGTACCTAGACTTCCATCACATTTATTGAAATAGCTTCTGACATTTGCTACGGTACGGGTATTGTTGTCCGTGGCGGTTTCGATTAAAATGGCAATTCCGTGGGGAGCATACCCCTCAAAAAGTACTTCTTTGTAATCGCCTAGACTTTTATCGCTAGCCCGTTTGATAGCACGCTCTATATTGTCCTTAGGCATGTTTACGGACTTCGCATTCTGAATGACGGCACGAAGTTTTGAATTTGTATCTGGATCAGGGCCGCCCTCTTTTACCGCCATGACAATGTCTTTGCCGATTCGTGTGAAGGCCTTTGACATCGCTGACCAACGTTTCATCTTTCGTGCTTTTCGAAACTCAAAAGCTCTTCCCATTACTTAATGCTTTAATTTAAAAAGGATAAATTTAAAAAAGTTCAGGCTCAAGTTCAAATACAATTTTCAAACCGGTGAAAATAGCCATCCTAACGAACAATACTCTCGATGCTCTCTGCTAACTTGAAATCTTTATCTGTCACTCCACCGGCATCATGGGTGTTCAAACGTACATTTAGCGTTTTATAAACATTGCTCCAATCTGGGTGGTGGTTTTGAGCTTCGCATTCAAAAGCGATTCGGGTCATCATGGAGAATGCTTCTTTGAAATTTTTGAAGACAAAGGTCTTTTCAATAGCTTTTTCTGAATATTCCCAACCCGTCATATTTTCCAATCGTTTTCCTATTTCTTCTTCAGTAAGTTTGTTCATTATACTTCCTTTTTTCTAAAAATAGTGAAATCAACTCGGAATGTGGTGTTCGATCACTTCTTGACTTTTGACCTGTAAATTTTTCGGTAGTTTGTTATCCTTTGGGAGTACGGCCAAATAGCGTTCTTCATTTGTGGTAAATACCCTTTTGTAAATGGGATTGAAATTACCGATGCGCTCGACGACTTCCTTTATAAAATCTTCATGATGAACCAAATCATTACTTCCTAAGTGAAAAACACCGGTTTTATTTCTATTGATGAGATAGTGAATTTGTTGTGTCAATTTATCATCGTTGGTGACGTTCATCACTAGATTCGGAAAAACTTCCACAGCTTCATTATCCCAAATTTGTTTTTTGATTTCCTTGATACGGGGGGAGCCGTTACCAAAGACCATCGGTATGCGAAGAATTACCATCTTCTTTTTCGGAAGCCGCAACAACATGTTCTCGATTTTTATCTTTAATCTTCCGTAGACACTCTCAGAAAGCGTTTTATCATTTTCGTACGAAGGATATTTGCTGTAGGCGTCAAAAACATTGGCAGAGGATAGAAAAAATAAACGACAATCGTTTTTTGAAATATATTCAACGATATGCTGATGGGCCTGAACTTGAGCGGCAAAGTTTCCGCGTACCGCGGATATTATTATTTGTGGACGTACTTTCTCCAACAATTGAAAAATATCATCCTCTTCCAAATCATAACTGAAAAACTGCTTATTTTCCTCAAAAGCCTTTCTTGCTGAAAAATAAGTGCCATAGGTGTCAAAGTAATTGCAAAGCTCCTTGTAGATGGCTTTTCCCAGAAATCCGCTTCCTCCTAAAATGAGAATTTTTTTAGCTTCCAAAATTTAGAATATGGATTGTGCTGTTGCAGTTGTCAATTTTTCCAAGGCTTCCATTCCGAGTTTTGAGTTGCCTTTTGCGTTTAAACCGGGGGACCACGTGGCCACACAGAATTTTCCTGGCAAAAGGGCAACGATACCTCCACCGACCCCACTTTTTCCGGGAAGGCCTACCTCAAATGCAAATTCTCCTGCTTCATCATAAAAGCCGCAGGTAAGCATCAGGGCGTTTATTCTTTTCACTTGTCGAAGGGTCAAATACGTTTGACCTTTTTGACATGCACCACGATTCATAAAAAGATAGAAAGCCTTGGTCAATTGTTCACAGCTCATTTCAAGGGAGCACTGATGAAAATAAAAATCTAACACGACTTCCACATCGTTGTTCAAATTCCCATACGATTTGAGTAAGTTGGCGGCTGCATAATTTCGGAATCCCGTTCTTTTTTCGGAGTTCGCTACGTCGGGGTTGAAATCAATACTATCATCATTCGTCAAATTGCGAACGAAATGAAGAAAATCGGATTTGGGATTATCTAAATTCGATACAAGAATATCGGCAATGACAATAGCACCGGCATTGATCAGTGGGTTTCTCGGAATACCGTTCTCCATTTCCAAAAGAGACAAATGGTTGAATGGATCGCCTGACGGTTCTACATCGACACGAGTCCAAACATTTTCCCCGATAAGACTGATTGCCTTTGCTAGTGAGAGTACCTTTGAAACACTTTGAATGGAGAATAATTTCTTTGAGTCGCCTGCCTGAAAATCGTTCTTGTTCGAATCAACAAGATGAATACCGAAATTTGAGCCATCTACCTTTGCAAGTTCGGGTATATAGGTGGCGATTTCCCCCCTATCTTTTGAAAAAGAACAATCAGAAGAGATGGTATTCAGTATGCCTTGATAGTCGATCATTAAACTTTGTAAAAAGGAAGTTTTACTACGGTGGCCGAAACAGCGTTTTTACGGATTTGAATATTAATCTTGCTACCCACTTCAGAGAATATGACAGGCACATAACCCAAACCAATTCCTTTTCCTAGTGAAGGAGACATGGTGCCCGAAGTCACAATACCGATTTTTTTACCTTGGCCATCGACAATGTCATAATCGTGTCGCGGAATACCTCGGTCGTCCAATTCGAAAGCAATCAATTTTCTTTTTGGCCCTTGGGCTTTTTCTCTGGCGAGCGAATCACTATTGACGAAGTCTTTGGTGAACTTGGTAATCCATCCCAATCCTGCTTCAAACGGTGAGGTAGTGTCATTGATGTCGTTTCCATAAAGACAATACCCCATTTCCAGTCGTAAGGTATCTCTAGCGGCGAGGCCAATAGGTTTGATACCGAAATCGGCACCTGCTTCGAATACCTTGTCCCAAACTTGTTTTACCTCGTCATTTTTACAATAGATTTCAAATCCGCCCGAACCGGTATATCCCGTAGCCGAAATGATGACGTAATCGATTCCGGCAAAATCGGAAACGACAAAATTGTAGAACTTTATTTCGGCCAAATCTACCGATGTCAAAGATTGCATTGCTTCGACAGCTTTCGGACCTTGAATCGCTAGAAGTGAATAACCCTCTGAAAGGTCTTTCATTTCTGCCTTGAATTCTGAATTGTATTTTGAAATATGGTTCCAGTCTTTTTCGATATTCGATGCGTTGACAACAAGAAGATATTGTTGGTCTTTAATACGATATACGATGAGGTCATCGACGATACCACCGGTCTCGTTCGGCAAACAACTATATTGTGCTTTTCCGATAGTTAATTTCGAGGCATCGTTAGAAGTGACTTTTTGAATGAGATTTAAAGCAGTCGGACCGGAAATCAAAAACTCTCCCATGTGAGACACATCAAATACACCGACACCATTACGAACGGTTTCATGTTCTGCATTTACACCTTCGTAAGAAACGGGCATATTATATCCTGCAAAAGGTACCATTTTCGCACCTAGGGCCTCATGTGTTTTTGATAAGGCAGTATCTTTCATTTAAGATGGATTTTAAGGGCAAATTTATCGAAAATTAATGACAGCCTTGGGGATGGGATGGTAAAATAAATCCGTATTTTAAATACCAAAATTAGAGAAGATGAAGTAACCTAGTCCGTTTGATGATTTTGAGCTGCCAAAATTGAATTAAATGGCAATCAGTTTAATTTGGTGATAACTCCATTTAAAATTTATATCCTAAAAGAATAAAATAGCTTTCAGTCGAAGAACTGGCTCCTTGACTGTTGGACATGCCATTTCCTCTTTCTCCCCTAATTTCAATAGAACACTTATTAAACTTGAAACCTAATCCCGCAATAATACCTTGTTCGAGCTTTCTTGACTCAATGGCCAAACCTTCATCTGTTCTGTCTGTGCCGAAACGTGTTTGCTCGGTCCGTCTAAAGCTTTTCTCACTTAATACAAGACCATTCGATATACCCACATTTAAGTAGATATGGGCCTTACCTATTGGGTATTTGTAACGGAACATATTATTGAGCTTTAAATACGAAAAACCAAGTTCAGTTACTGTTTTTGAATTATTACGCTCGTCACGAAAAAATTCATAGGTACCTTGAAAACTGTAGCTTGTATATAATAATTCGCTATTTAATGACCATTTACCTTGATTTCTGGGAAAGACCAAATCAAGAAATAAACCAGCGGTAAAATTATTGGATTGGTTATAATCTGTACTTTCAAGATATTGTAAAAACTCGCTAGTCTGAAAGTTTAATGAAGTTGATGAAATTCCCATGAGCGTACCAATTTCAGACTTTAATTTTTCTTGTTTCTTTTGAAAAGAAACATTTGACGGTACACATTCATAATACCGTTCAAAGAGTTTGGATATGCTTTTTGAACCGTACGAGGTATTGAAAAGTTTAGACTTGATCTCTGGGCAGTTTTTTAAATACAAGTCCAATTGCCCTAAGTATTTGTTGTTCTCGACAATGACTTTCCTCCCATCTTGCAATCTGAAATACTTCTTATATACCAACAATTCGAAATTACCTTCCCTTTTGACATAAAAATTGTCACGGCTATTGCTGTTCTTGTAATAATAAAGGTCTTTATCACCTCTGAAAAGGGTTTGTAGAAATGTAGTATCAGTCTTTATTCTTAGTCTTGCGATATCATCGAGTTTATCGGTTTTCAACTCTGTGATTTCCGTTTCGACAATTCCACTAACATAAATTTCATCTCTGATGCCAAATTCGATAATGTCAACAGGTCTAAAAAGTGTGGATTTACCATCTATACTTGTTTTGAATTTAACTTCTTTGGGATTTTTGTTCCAATTTTTATAGTCGATGAACCCCTTTACTTCATCATTGTTTTTTTTTATTACATATCCGGGAATATAATTTTCTTGTGAGTAAGAAAACTGGGTTATGATTAGGATGAATAAAGTTAAAAACCCTAAATTTTTAGACGTTCTTGTTCTTAGCATCTTGAATTAATTTTGATGAGCTATTTAAGAACGGGTTTTTAGTGTTGTTGGTATATGCAGACGACTAATAAATATTGCTTTAGCTCCTAAAAAGGAACGTTTTAAGTTCTTTGTAGGTTTTGATGAAAATGGATTTTTTATCCTTATCCATTACTTTTTTTATTTGAGGCGGAATTTCCAATTTCTTGTCTATTGTCTCTTCGACAACATCCAAAAATTTTACAGGGTGTGCCGTTTCTAGGAAGATACCATAGAAATCGGGATGTCTCTCTTGATATTTTTTCAACCCCAAATAACCGACCGCCCCGTGCGGGTCGGCGATGTATTTTGAATTTTTATGTATTTCTAAAAGTGCCTTTTTCGTTTCTTCATCCGAAAAGGAATAAGAAGAAAGATTCTTACTCAATACTTTGAAATCATCTTGAAACAAATGTCGAATTCTGATAAAGTTGCTTGGGTCACCCACATCCATTGCATTTGAAATCGTGGCCTGCGAAGGTTTGGGGTCATAACTTTTTGTCCGCATAAATTCAGGGACCGTATCATTCACATTAGTGGCGGCTACAAAATGTTCTACCGGCATGCCGAGTTTTTGAGCAACGAGTCCTGCACAGATATTTCCAAAATTCCCTGAAGGAACGGAAAAAACGATTTTCTTTCCTTTTGATTTTGCTTGTTTGTAGGCGAACAAAAAGTAAAAAAGCTGTGGTAACCAACGGGCCACATTGATGGAATTGGCAGAAGTCAATTTCATGTTAGTTAAAAGGTCTTCATCTAAAAAAGCCGTTTTGACCATTTTTTGACAATCGTCAAAAGTGCCTTCTACTTCAAGAGCCGTAATATTTTGACCTAAGGTCGTTAACTGTCGTTCTTGAATATCGCTTACCTTTCCACTAGGGTAGAGAATGACTACTTTGACACCATTTACGCCTAAGAAGCCATTGGCAACTGCACCTCCCGTATCACCCGAAGTCGCTACTAAAACCGTTACTTCATTTGTAGAACCTTCGGAGAAATAGCCCAAACAGTTTGCCATAAAACGTGCACCTACATCTTTAAAAGCCATGGTGGGGCCGTGAAATAATTCAAGGGTAGCAACGCTTTCTTCAATCTCGACTACCGGAAAATCAAAGTCCAACACTTTTACTAAAATCTCTTTTAATTTCTCGTTGGGAATATCAGCTGAAACAAATTGATGAATCGCATTGAAAGCGATTTCGTGATTTGAGAGCTCTTCGATTCGTTCAAAAAAACTGGAGGGCAGCGGTTCGATATTTTCTGGAAAGTACAATCCCCGATCTGGGGCGATTCCTGCAATAACGGCATCTTTAAAAGATACTTTTGGTGCTTGTTTGTTTAGGCTATAGAATTTCATTACAATTCGCGTATTCCTTCAATATTAATTTTTGAAACATGTACATCATAGTCGATACCAATATTTTGATACACTTCTTTCATGCTTTTGGCGACTTTTTTGGCAATCGTTTCTCCTTTGCTTAAAGCAAAAATTGATGGTCCGGAACCAGAAATGCCACATCCCAAAGCTCCCGCTTTTAGTGTTTCGGATTTCACATCGTCAAAACCTGGAATCAAAATCGAACGAATCGGTTCTACGATATGGTCTACCAAAGACCTTCCTACCAAATCATAGTCACTTGTGAAAAGGCCAGCTACTAATCCGCCAACATTGCCCCATTGTTTGATACCTTGGGCCAAAGTAATCTTTGTTCGCAATACACTTCTAGAATCGGAAGTTTTTACCTCGATCTGTGGATGGATTACTGTTGCATATAGTTCATCAGGACTCGGAATCGAGATTATATCCAATGGGTCATAACTACGAACCAATGTAAAGCCACCAAATAGAGCGGGTGCCACATTGTCCGCATGCGCCACTCCACTGGCCAGTCGTTCGCCTTCCATGGCGAATTTGACCAAATCGATTTTTGAAAATGGTTTTCCTAGCAATTCATTCATGGCCCAAATCGCTCCGGTAGAACTTGCGGCGCTACTGCCAATTCCACTTCCCGCTTTTATCTGCTTATAGATTTCGATTTCGAATCCGCCATCATAATCTGCTTTCTCTAAAAATGCCAATCCCGCAACCCCAGCTACGTTTTTTTTGGTTTCCATGGGTAGGTCTTGCCCCGTCAATTTTGTGATGCGAATCCCTTTTTCGGAAACTTTTCGAACTATCATTTCATCCCCAACGGAATCCAACGCAACACCCAGCACATCAAACCCGCAGGAAATGTTGGCAATTGTCGCTGGACAGAATATTTTGATTTCTTTGGTCATAATGATTGTGAATTATTACCAGCGAGAACATCCCCCTCGCCCAGTTCAAAGGGGGAATAGCTTTGTTCATATTTCATTGATTCTTTCAAAATATCATATTTCAAGTCCCCATCTCTTTAGGGTAGGGGGTTTTGGGGGCGGGGACTAAAAATTTCCAATTCGTATAATATCGGCAAAAATTCCTGATGCGGTAACTTCAGCTCCAGCACCTGCTCCTTTTATAATCATTGGTTGGTTCGGGTAACGTTCCGTATAGAACAAAACGATATTGTCGCTTCCTTCCAAATTATAAAAATCATGCCCTTTCGCAATTTGTTGCAAGCCTACACTAGCCTTTCCATTCTCATATTGGGCCACATATTTTAGCTTGCTATCGCTTTCTACAGCTTCTTTATATAGCTTTTGAAAATTTGTTTCATACTTCTTGAGCGATTCAAAGAAATCATCGTTGTTCTCGGTTTCTAGGCTTTCTAAGGGCAAGAACGATTTATTTTCGATATCCTCTATTTCCAACTGGTTACCACTTTCTCTGGCCAAAATCAAAATCTTTCGCATGACATCAATCCCGCTCAAATCGATTTTTGGGTCGGGTTCGGTATACCCTTCTTCTTGCGCTTGTTTCACTACATCGTGAAAAGTCGTTTTATTGTTGAAATTATTGAAGACGAAATTAAGACTTCCCGAAAGTACGGCTTGAATTTTTAAAACCTTGTCTCCAGATGCAATCAAATGTTTCAAGGTGTCGATAATGGGCAGACCCGCTCCTACATTCGTCTCGAATAAAAAAGGAGCATTGTAAGCTGTTGCTAAATCCTTTAGATTCTTATAATTTTCATAGGTTGAAGAACAAGCGATTTTGTTGCAAGTCACAACCGAAATACTATGTTTTAGGTATGAATCGTAAGTTGAAGCGACTACTTCACTTGCAGTATTGTCAATAAAAATACTATTACGATAATTGAGCTGCTGAATGGTTTCGAAAAACTTTACCTTGTCGGCTTTCTGCCCATCGGCTAAAATCGATTCCCAATTCTTTAGCGAGATACCTCCGTCATCAAAAGCCATGGTTCGTGAATTTGAGATGCCGATGATCCGTACATTCAGTTTGAGGTTTTCTTTTAAATATTTTCGTTGCTGTTGAACCTGCGCCAAGAATTTTGAACCAACGTTACCAACCCCCATTACGAATAGATTCAGTTGTTTCACATTTTCTTCGAAGAACTGTTCATGCAGTGCGTTTAAAGCTTTTTTAACATCAGCTGAATTTATAACCGCTGAAATATTACGTTCGGAAGCTCCTTGGGCAATCGCTCGAATATTGACATTGTTCTTGCCCAGTGTACTGAACATCTTACCACTCAAACCTTGATGACTTTTCATTTGATCACCGATTAGGGCGATTATAGCAAGCCCTGTTTCGGAACGGACTGGATTTATTTTCCCCTGTGCTATTTCGAAAGCAAAGGCAGCCTCGATTTTCTGAACAGCTCTGCTCGCATCTTTTTCAGAGACACCGATGCATATCGAATGCTCTGATGAAGCCTGCGTAATCAAGATAATATTGATTTCCCCTCTAGAAAGCTCTTCGAAGAAACGAGCGGAAATACCCGGAATACCAACCATACCAGGGCCTTCCAAGGATAATAATCCAATATTTTCTACCGAACTTATTCCGCTTACGATTTTTTTATTTTCAGATTCCCCCCTGTTTATTAAAGTGCCGGGCGACTCTGGTTCAAAAGTATTTTTAATATGGATGGGAATGTTTTTGGATAATACTGGTTGGATAGTCGGAGGATATAGAACAGAGGCCCCAAAGTGCGAAAGCTCCATGGCTTCTTCATAGGAAAGTTCAGGAATTGCCTTGGCCTGTTTTACAATGCTCGGGTTGGCCGTAAACATACCGCTAACGTCGGTCCATATTTCTAAAACTTCCGAATTGGTCGCAGCCGCAACAATGGCTGCAGAATAATCGGAACCACCTCTTCCTAAAGTCGTTGTCTCTCCGTTTTTTGAAGAAGCGATAAATCCTCCTAAAACAACAATCTTGTGATTATTTCCGTCAAAAAAAGCTTCACATTTCTCATCAGTAGCATCAAAGTCTACGATAGCGCCACCGAATTGTGCATCAGTTAGAATTAGCTCACGGGTATCATTGAAAACGACATCCAAGCCTTCCGAAGAAAAATATTGGGCAATTATGTATGATGATAACAGTTCACCATGACTTACGATTTTATCGGAAAGTTTTGGGGTCAGTTCGCCAATCGAAAATGCACCTTCCAAAAGACTTTCCAAGGTGTTGATGTCAGATTTAACTTTGCTGAGCACCGCACTTTGGGTATTTATTGGGAGTAATTCTTTTATGGACGTCAAATGGCGCGATTCGACTTCTTTTATGATGTCGGAATATGAATTGTCTTGTAAGGCCGCTTTTTCCGCTGCTTTTAACAATAGGTCTGTAACACCACCAAAAGCCGAGACAACTACAGTTTGTTTAACGTTTGTTGTTTTCGAGACGATTTGTTTGACCTGTTCTATGTTTTTTGCGTTGGCGACCGAAGAACCGCCGAACTTGAGAACCCTCATGTTATAAAAAATAAATTGAAAATATTAAATGATAGTAATGTACGAACGAGAAAATATAGCAGCTTACCCCAAAGGGGTTGTAGTAGACATGTATGTTCCAGGCCTATTTGTTTGGGGCAGCGTTCCGATGTTCGACTTGTCGTATTGCATACTTCTGATAGTGTGTCAAAAGTAGTACTTTTAACAACCCAATCAAACGATGCTAGAATTTTTTATAAAATCCTCGATAATTGTTAAATACCCTTGAATAATGAGAATTTTCTCTGCAGATCAGATTTACCAAGCTGATAAATTCACAATTGAAAAACATAATATCAATAGTGATGACCTTATGGAAAGGGCATCGATGGAGATTTTCAATTGGTTTCATTTGCGTATGCAAGGGGCTCAGGTTAAAATTCATTTGTTCTGTGGAATCGGAAACAACGGCGGCGATGGTATAGCACTAGCCCGTCATTTGGTAGAGCATGGTTATAATATCGAGGTCAATGTTGTCAACTATAGTGAAAAGCGTTCAAAAGATTTCTTGATCAATCTAAATCGATTGAAGGAAAGAAAGTTGTGGCCAAATTTTTTGGACAGTAATACCGAGTTTCCGAAAATAGGGCCTGACGATATTATCGTTGATGCCATTTTTGGGATTGGTCTCAATCGTGAGCCTGATCGTTGGGTCAAGAACCTCATTGAATACCTAAATCACTCAGAAGCTTTTATTGTAGCCGTTGATTTGCCGTCAGGCCTTTTTATGAATAGCATTCCTAAAAGTGGAGAGGGCATCATTCGCTCGAACTATATCTTGAGTTTTCAAGCGCCGAAACTTATTTTCTTTCTTCCAGAGAATGCACCCTACATTGAAAATTGGCAAATTTTGGATATTGGCCTCGATCCTGAATTTCTTTTAGGTACCGAAACCGATTACGAATTGGTGACCAAGCACGAACTTTTGGCATGGTACATACCTCGTAAAAAATACTCTCACAAAGGGTCTTACGGACATTCTTTGATTGTCGGGGGCACGCATGGGAAAATCGGTGCCATGATATTGACGGCGAATGCCTGTCTAAGGGCCGGCACCGGGTTGTTGACCGCTTTGGTGCCAAATTGCGGTTATATGCCGCTGCAGACTTCGGCGCCAGAGACTATGGTTTTAGCTGATTCCGATGAAAAGATTATTTCTAAAATCTCTTATGATATTACCCCAACGGTCATTGGTATTGGCACGGGAATGGGTCAAGACGCTAAAACAAAAAAGGCATTTGCAGCTTTTTTGAAGGATAATAAGGTCTCGTTGGTAATTGATGCCGATGCCCTTAACCTACTATCGGCAAGTAAAACGTTGCTTAAGAAATTACCCCCGCAATCTATTTTGACACCTCATGATAAAGAATTGGAGCGGTTGATCGGTGTATGGGATGATGATTTTGATAAGCTTCGTAAAGCAAAAGCGTTTTCTAAAAAACACGATTGTATTTTGGTTCTAAAAGGCGCACATACGATTACGATTTATAAAGATAAGGGCTATGTCAACACAACAGGAAACCCGGGTATGGCCACTGCCGGTAGTGGTGATGTTTTAACGGGGGTTATAACCGCCTTAGTAGCTCAAGGCTATGCACCACTTCGAGCTGCTGTTTTCGGAGTATATCTACACGGAAGAGCAGGGGATATCGGTGCAGAAATTAGAGGTTATCTTGCTTTGACGGCCAGAGACCTTATTGAATATTTAGGAGATGCCCTGTTAGATCTCTTTAAACTTCCGGAAGAACCAGAACCACAAGAGCCCGAAGATGGTGAGGAAGATTAGAAAGTTGTGGTCAAGGTCAAATGGTATTTATAAGTTTGTATAAATACAAAAAGCCCCAAGATTAAGATCTTGGGGCCTACAATTGTTCGCCATTCACAACTTGAGTACTATTTTTTCTTTAAACGTTGTTTCACCCACGCAAGGGCATTGTCATATTCGATAAAGAATTTCATTGGTTTTTTATAAAAAAGTTTTTCGATTTTGAAGTTGTGCATATCGATTTCTTTGATAGAAGCGATAGCAAGAGCCTTCAAATTGTCAAGTTGTCTTAAATAGGTGTAAACGGTGGGGTCTACAGCGTATGGATTTTGCCTCCAACTGATATAACCGAAATCTTTGTCACGAAAGTGAATTTCTGAGATTCCGATTATTTGATATGCTCTTTCTAAGGTGAGGGTAGCTCCCTCATCGAAGATGACCACCATGTAATTTTCGAATACCTGAACCAAAGCTGTATCTAGTCGGTACTCTTGTACGATGATTGTTTTTTTAGGTCGTCCTAATTTCATTTTTTCATTTTCTAGTGTCCTCAGACGAAAGTAGACCTATACCTAGCTAATTTGAAAAAATTTAGATAAAAGGCTTATATATCGTTTGTTCTGTAATTCATTGAAGCCTGCTGTCGTTCATTTCTTACTTCTTGATTTCATGGAATAAAAAAAGAGGGCCGTTTTACGACCCTCTTATCATTAAATTCTTACTAAAAGAATACCTACTTTTCAGTCTCTGAAGACTTTTTCGCTTTCTTTATTTTAATTGTCAATTCTTCTTTTTTCTTGTCGAGATCCATAAAAATACTATCTCCTTCCTCAAGCTTTGAGTTTACGATTTCCTCTGCTAGGGCATCTTCTATATATTTTTGAATAGCTCTTTTCAGAGGTCTTGCCCCATATTGTTTGTCAAAACCTTTATCAGCGATATAGTCTTTAGCCTTGTCCGTTAGGTTAAGGTCGTAACCAATATCTTTGATTCGAGCGAACAATTTGTTCAATTCGATATCTATAATCAGGTGAATATCTTCTCGCTCCAAAGGATTGAAAACGATGACATCATCGATTCTGTTCAAAAATTCAGGGGCAAATGCCTTTTTCAAGGCGTTTTCGATAACACTTTTTTGATGACTGTCTTCTTGCGACTTTTTTGCCGCCGTACCAAATCCGACACCTTGCCCGAAATCTTTGAGCTGACGCGCACCGATATTTGAAGTCATAATTATAATGGAATTCCTAAAATCGATTTTACGACCCAGACTATCCGTTAAGAAACCGTCATCTAAAACCTGCAACATCATATTAAAAACATCTGGATGTGCTTTTTCGACTTCGTCCAAAAGAATTACCGAATACGGCTTGCGACGTACTTTCTCAGTGAGTTGACCACCTTCTTCGTAACCTACATATCCCGGAGGTGCTCCCACCAATCTTGATATAGCGAACTTTTCCATGTACTCGCTCATATCGATTCGTATCAGGGCATCTTCAGAATCGAACATTTCCTTGGCCAATACTTTTGCCAATTGTGTTTTTCCGACACCGGTCTGCCCCAAGAATATAAATGAACCAATAGGCTTGTTGGGATCTTTGAGCCCGGCTCTGTTTCGTTGAATTGCTTTTGCCACTTTCGCGACTGCCTCATCTTGCCCGATTACATTGGCTTTAATGAGTTCAGGAAGCTCCGCTAGCTTGTTGCTTTCGGTCTGGGCTATTCGATTTACGGGGATACCGCTCATCATTGAAACCACATCGGCAACATTATCTTCTGAAACGACCTCTTTATGGAGTTTACTATCTTCTTCCCATTGTGATTGCGCAGAGGCTAAATCTTTTTCGATTCGTTTTTCATCGTCACGAAGCTTTGCCGCCTCTTCATATTTCTGTTTTTTGACTACACTGTTCTTGAGTTCACGAACATCTTCAAGCTGCTTTTCAAGCTCAAGAATCTGTTTGGGAACATCCATATTCACAATATGTACACGGGAACCTGCTTCATCCAAAGCATCAATGGCCTTGTCTGGGAGAAACCTATCGGTCATATACCGATTTGTCAATTTGACACAAGCAATAATTGCTTCGTCAGTATAGGAAACATTGTGGTGATCTTCGTACTTTCCTTTAATGTTCTGAAGAATTTCAATAGTTTCTTCTACAGTTGTAGGTTCTACGATTACCTTCTGAAAACGACGTTCCAATGCACCGTCTTTCTCTATATATTGTCTGTATTCGTCCAAGGTGGTGGCACCGATACATTGAATCTCGCCCCTTGCCAAAGCAGGTTTGAACATGTTCGAAGCATCTAAGCTACCCGTTGCGCCACCGGCACCCACGATAGTATGAATTTCATCAATGAAAAGAATTACATCATCATTTTTTTCGAGCTCGTTCATAACGGCCTTCATACGCTCCTCGAACTGTCCGCGATATTTTGTGCCTGCAACAAGTGATGCCAAATCCAACGTGACAACTCTCTTGTTATACAGAATACGCGATACTTTTTTATTGATAATACGTAGGGCAAGGCCTTCTGCGATTGCACTTTTACCAACACCAGGTTCACCGATCAATAATGGATTGTTCTTTTTTCGCCTACTCAGTATTTGAGAGACTCGTTCGATCTCTTTTTCTCTTCCTACGACAGGATCTAGTCTGTTCTCTTCAGCCATTCGGGTTAGATCCCTTCCGAAGTTGTCGAGTACAGGGGTCTTTGATTTTTTGTTGCCTTTTTGGCTTGAGGTCGTTCCGAAAGAACCTTCCTTACCTTCGTTAGTATCATCACTGTCACTTGGGAAAGATTCAGATGTGGGAGCATCTACAATATCATCGTCGCTGGTGATCATAAATTTGAACTGTTCTTTCACTCCGTCGTAATCAACCTTCAATTTATGTAAAAGTTTTGTTGTTGGGTCGTTTTCGTTTCGAAGAATGCACAACAATAAATGTGCTGTGTTGATAGAGGAACTCTGAAATAATTTAGCCTCTAAAAAAGTCGTTTTCAAAGCACGCTCTGCCTGCCTTGTCAGGTGTAGATTTTTTTTGTCTTTCTGAATGCTACTTGGATTTGGATTGGAGGGACTTAAAATTTCCACTTTCCTTCTCAAGTGATCTAAGTCAACTTCAAGGGCATCAAGAATACTGATCGCCTTGCCATTACCATCACGCAGAAGGCCCAACATCAAATGCTCGGTACCAATAAAATCGTGGCCGAGCCTAAGAGCCTCTTCCTTACTATATGCTATTACATCTTTGACTCGAGGTGAAAAATTATCGTCCATACACTATACCTTATTCATCAATAAAATTAGTAAAACTATACTTATCTAACGCAAATTGTGTACCTATATTCGATAAAGTTGTGCTAAATCACGAAAAAAGCTAATAATTAACCATTTTCAACCTCAGGTTCGTTAGTGAACATAGGGTCTAGGAGTGTTAATAAATTGTTGAATAAAGTAATGTCAAAATGCTCTGAAAGGTCTTATTTTATGTAAATTGGCATGCTTTTTTAACACTAATCAAAATATAGGATTCAAGCATGGCTGAAGGTGAAAAGTTAATCTCAATCAATATTGAGGACGAAATGAAATCTGCTTACATCGACTACTCGATGTCGGTCATTGTGTCACGTGCTCTGCCAGATGTGCGTGACGGTTTGAAACCTGTTCATCGCAGGGTACTTTATGGCATGTACGAACTGGGTGTCAGATCGAACAGTTCGCATAAAAAATCTGCACGTATCGTGGGTGAGGTTTTAGGTAAATACCATCCGCATGGCGATACCTCGGTATATGATTCGATGGTGCGTATGGCACAAGAGTGGAGTTTGAGATATATGCTTGTAGATGGGCAGGGCAATTTCGGTTCGGTCGATGGCGATAGTCCGGCCGCAATGCGTTACACCGAGGCAAAAATGCGCAAGATCGCTGACGATATGTTGGCCGATATTGATAAAGACACCGTAGATCATCAATTGAATTTTGATGATTCGCTTGAAGAGCCTACTGTTCTTCCGGCACGAATACCGAATTTATTGGTCAATGGTGCCTCGGGTATTGCCGTAGGTATGGCTACGAATATGCCACCTCACAATCTAACAGAGGTTATTGACGGAACGGTTGCCTACATTGATAATAATGATATCGAAATCGATGAGCTTATTACACACATAAAGGCGCCTGATTTTCCTACCGGTGGAACCATCTACGGATATGATGGTGTAAAAGAAGCTTTTCATACGGGTCGCGGAAGGGTCAAGATCAGGGCCAAGGCGGAGATAGAAGAAGTTCAGGGTCGGGAATGTATTATCGTCACCGAAATTCCATATCAGGTCAACAAGGCCGATATGATCAAGAAAACGGCCGACTTGGTGAATGAAAAAAAGATCGAGGGCATTTCTAGTATCCGAGATGAGTCCGATAGAAAAGGAATGCGTATCGTTTACATCCTTAAGCGGGATGCGATTCCAAATATTGTTCTAAACACACTTTATAAATATACGGCTTTACAGTCTTCCTTTAGTGTAAACAATATTGCCCTGGTCAATGGGCGACCTCGATTGCTCAATGTCAAGGAGATGATTCACTATTTCGTTGAGCATCGTCATGAAGTCGTTGTCCGACGTACAAAATACGAGTTGAAAAAAGCTGAAGACCGCGCCCATATTTTGGAAGGTTTGATCATAGCTTCTGACAATATCGATGAGGTGATCAAGATAATTCGCGCTTCTTCAAATGCTGATGAGGCCCGTGAGAATTTAATGGAGCGATTCAAATTGACGGAGATTCAAGCAAAGGCAATCGTTGAAATGCGATTACGCCAACTCACCGGTCTAGAACAAGATAAATTACGTTCTGAATATGATGAGGTTATCAAGACTATCGCCGACTTAAAGGATATTTTGGATAGAAAAGATCGCCGAATGGAAATCATCAAAGATGAATTGCTAGAGGTCAAAGACAAGTATGGCGATGAGAGACGTTCTGAAATCAACTTTGCGGGTGGCGATTTGAGCATCGAAGACATGATTCCTGATGAACAGGTGGTAATCACCATCTCTCACGCAGGATATATTAAACGTACACCGCTTTCGGAATACAAAATTCAGAATAGAGGAGGGGTAGGCCAAAAAGCCTCATCCACTAGAAACGAAGACTTTCTAGAATATTTGTTCGTTGGCACGAATCACCAATACATGCTGTTCTTTACCCAAAAAGGAAAATGTTTTTGGATGCGGGTTTATGAAATTCCCGAGGGAAGTAAAACATCCAAAGGTAGGGCAATTCAGAACCTAATCAATATTGAACAAGATGATATGGTCAAGGCCTTTATCTGTACACAAGATTTGAAAGATGAAGACTACGTCAATAGCCATTATGTAATCATGGCGACCAAACAGGGTACGGTCAAAAAAACATCTTTAGAACAGTATTCTCGCCCACGTCAAAATGGTATCAATGCTATTGGTATTCGTGAAGGCGATGAATTATTGGAAGCTAAATTAACAACAGGTACCAGTCAGATTTTCTTAGGATTGAAATCAGGTAAGGCGATTCGCTTCGAAGAAAGCAAGACCAGACCGATGGGAAGAAATGCTTCAGGTGTTAGGGGAATCCGATTGGCCGATGACAATGACGAAGTTGTAGGAATGGTAGCCGTTCACAATTTCGAGGATGAAATTCTAGTGGTGTCGGAGAACGGATATGGTAAGCGTTCAAGCATCGATGACTATAGAATTACGAATAGGGGTGGTAAAGGCGTCAAGACCATTTCGATTACTGAGAAAACAGGCGGCCTTGTTGCCATAAAAACGGTCTGTGATTCCGATGATTTGATGATTATCAATAAATCAGGAATCGCAATTCGAATGAGCGTCGAAGATCTTCGGGTTATGGGAAGAGCCACTCAAGGTGTCAAATTGATAAATATAAAGGGCAATGACTCTATTGCCGCCGTTGCCAAGGTTATGAAAGATGAGGATAATCTCGATGAAGTTGATATTATGCAAATTGAGGTCAATACTGAAGATGGCACGGCTCTTGATAATAGCAGCACTGATGATTCAGAGGAATAAATTTAAACACTAAATAATTTTTAATATAATGATGATGAAAACAAAAATCTTAATACTTGCGGCCATGTCTTTTGCAATGGTCGGTTTTGCTCAAAAATCTGAGTTAAAGGCTGCAGAGAAAGCCCTCAAAGGTGGCGATTCACAAGCGGCGAAGACTTCTTTGGAAAGTATATCGGGGTCTATTTCGGGTGCCGATGAAAAATATCAGGCCCAGTATCAATTTCTTTCCGGTAAAACTTATGCTGATCTAGCCAAAAAAGGCGATGGGACCGCTTTCGAAAAAGCAATCGCTGCTTTCAAAAAAGTAAAGGAAATGCCGGCGGGAAGCAAATATGTTGATGAAACAGACCAATATATGGCTTCGATAACAGCTGACCTTGTGAACTCGGCCGTTGAAGATAATGCGAATAAAAAATTCAAGGAGGCCGCGGAGAAGTTATATATGAGCTACACGCTAAGTCCTAAAGATACTTCCTATTTATATTATGCTGCTGGTAGTGCGGTGAACGGTCAGCATTTTGAGCAAGCTCTTGGATATTACAATGAGTTACAAGAAATAGGATACGATGGAAGCGGTGTTGCGTACAAGGCCACCAATGTCGAGAGTGGTCAAGTGGAAGAAATGGATAAAGTTCAGCGCGACCTAATGGTAAAGGCAGGAACTTATAAAGATCCAATTGATGAGAAACTTCCTTCTAAATCGGCTGAAATCGTGAAGAATACTGCATTGATTTACACGCAATTAGGACAAGATGAAAAAGCTATCGAGGCTTACAAGGCCGCAAGGGTCAATGATCCTAAAGATGTAAACCTTATTTTGAACGAAGCTAACCTATATTACAAAATGGGTGACAAAGAAAAATTTAAGGAACTCATGGCCGAAGCGACAACTGTTGCCCCTGAGAATGCCGATTTGCACTATAATATCGGGGTGATCAATATGGAGCAAGGTAATTTAGAAGAAGCTCGCGCCTCATACAAGAGGGCACTCGAAATAAATCCAGGGTATACAAATGCTCAGTTGAACCTCTCTACTACGTATGTGAACCAAGGTAATGGACTTATCGACGAAATGAACGGTTTGGGTAATTCCCGGGCCGATATTGCGAGATATGACGAACTTAAAGCTCAAAAGGACGATCTTTTTAAAGAAGGTGCTCAGGTTCTGGAAGATGCGCTAAAGGACAATCCTGACAATCAGGGTGTATTGGAGCAGTTGAAAAATATCTATGGAGCTATGGGCGACAATGATAATTTTATGCGTCTCAAGAAACTTTTAGGCGAATAATCTATTCGAATTGTCATTAAAAAAACCTCCTTTAAGAAAGGAGGTTTTTTTATGTCCGTTTTTAAATCAGATAATCTTTTTGATGACTCTTAGTTTGTGGGTATAGGCGTTAGTTTTGCTGTCAAAAATTCCTGTATGGTCGATGCGATTGATTTTCACTTTACCGTTCACATGAATGATGTAGTTGTCTCGCATAATAATTCCGACGTGATCGATAACACCGTCAGAATCGTCGAAAAATGCCAAATCTCCAGGCTCGCTTTCTTCGATAAAGCTAAGGGCATCACCTTGTAAGGCTTGTTCTTGAGAAGTGCGTTTCAAAGCAATACCTTTCATTTTATAGACCATCTGCGAAAGTCCTGAATTATCTATGCCGAACGGACTTCTACCTCCTGATAAGGATGGAGCATTTAAATAAAATAGTGCTGTATTGATCAAGTTGTTTTTATCACTTGTTCTTTTGAACAGCTCCCCTTCAAATTGATGACCGAGCAAATTTTTGTCGGGTACGGTAGAACCGAGCAGAATAGGAATAAAATGCTTATTCTCATCTTCTATATAGGAAATAAGTTGAGATGAATGATCGCGCTCTTTTTCATTTTCCAAATCGAGATAAGATTCCTTTTCGATTAGGTTTATTTGATTATTGTCGATCCAGCCTTCGCATCCGTCAAAAGCAATTCTGATCTTGCTCCAGTGCTTTCGCTGTTCAAGCACTTTGTAGTGTTCACCATATAGCAGTTGCGTTGTCATTTCAGATATAACTCCACCTGCTGACCTAACAGGTATGATGGAAAGATGACAAATGCCGTATTGCATATAATACTGTGGTGTTCGATTAGTTTCAGTTTCTTTCCAAAACAATGGCCGAGGCACCACCACCGCCATTACAGATAGCCGCTGCGCCCAATTTAGCGTTGTTCTGTTGCAAAACGTTAAGAAGTGTGACCGTTATTCTGGCACCAGAGCATCCCAAAGGATGTCCCAAAGAAACCGCACCGCCATTGATGTTTACTTTTTCATCATTCAGGTTCAATAATTTCATGTTGGCCAAGCCCACCACCGAAAAAGCTTCGTTGAACTCAAAGTAGTCGACATCTTCAATTTTTAAACCAGCTTTAGCAAGTGCCTTCGGAAGGGCCTTGGCGGGTGCGGTGGTAAACCATTTCGGTTCTTGTGCAGCGTCTGCATAACTTTTTATTGTAGCTAAGGGTTCAATATTCAATTCCTTGGCTTTTTTTGCGCTCATCAGAACTAGGGCGGCGGCACCGTCATTTATCGTCGAGGCATTTGCGGCGGTAACCGTTCCCTCTTTTGTAAAAGCTGGACGCAAATTTGGTATTTTCTCCAATTTCACGTTCTTGTACTCTTCGTCTTCTGAAACCAAAATCGGTTCGCCCCTTCTTTGTGGCACCTCTACCGGAACGATTTCGTTTTTGAATTTTCCGGTTTTCCAAGCATCGGCAGACCTGTTGTACGATTGAATAGCGTAGGCGTCTTGGTCTTCTCTTGAGAATTTATATTTTTCCGCACAGGCATCTGCACATACACCCATGGCCTTTTCGTCATATACATCGACGAGTCCGTCGCGTTGCATACCATCGACTAAAGCGGTAGGGCCGAATTTTTGACCGGTACGCATGTGTACATAGTGAGGAATCAAACTCATATTTTCCATACCACCAGCGACAACTATTGAGGTGTCTCCCAGAGCGATGCTCTGTGCGGCCTGCATAACCGTTTTCATTCCAGAAGCACACACCTTATTAATAGTTGTACAGGGTACGGAATCGGGAATGCCTGAATAAATTGCTGCTTGGCGGGCGGGGGCCTGACCGGTACCCGCTTGAACCACATTGCCCATGAGAACCTCTTCGACCAATTCGGGACTTAGATTTATCCTGTCCAAAGCACCTTTTATTGCAATGGCACCTAGCTTTGGTGCGGGAATTGTGGAAAGTTGCCCCATAAAACTTCCGATTGGGGTCCGTACTGCTGAAACGATGACTACTTCGTTCATTTTCTTATCTATAAATATGATACGAAAATAAGAAATATTCGAGCAATCTTATCGTTTGGAAAGGTGGAAATATATAGTAATAGGGTGCTGAAGAAATTCGCTAAACTATTTATTTTCTATTTTTGATATAGATAACTTCCTCATGCGAAAATTTCTGGACAAGATTTTTAAAAATCAGTCCCTTATTTATAAAACATTATTGTACATAGCTTCAGTGTGCTTCATTGTTTTCTTTTTTCCAAAGGGTGGGCAGTTCAAATATGAATTTCAAAAAGGAAGGCCTTGGCAGTACGAAAATTTATATGCGCCTTTTGATTTTTCGATAAATAAAAGCCAAGATGATATTCAAAAGGAAAAAAAGCAGATTCAAGAAGAAAGACTTGATTATTATAAATGCGATACCCAAGTATTCAAGGGGGTAAAGAAGTCATTTGAAAAACGTTTTACGGTTATTTTTTCCAACGAAAAATATAGCCCTCACCAAATCAAAACATTAAAGCTTACAGCAAACGAGATTTTGAACGACCTATATGCCTTTGGGGTAGTGAGGACCAAGGCAAAAGGCGATGTATTTAAGGATATTTACTTGGTCAAAAACCAAGAAGCTTCAAGAATAGGGTATAATAGCCTTCGGTCGATCGGCCATTTAGAAAGTTCTATCAATGCCTTTTTGAAAAGGAAAGGTTTGAGCTCATTTTCCCCAGGTTTTCAAAAGCTATTTTTAGGTGTCGTCAAACCCAACATCTCTTTTGATAAGGATTTAACGAAAAAGGCCTTAGATAGTGAAATGTCGAAGTTGTCATTCACTCGCGGTACCGTTGCCGAAGGTGAATTGATAATTGCCAAGGGCGAGGTAGTCGAGGCCCAAAACCTCAGTGTTTTGAGTTCTTTGAAGAAAGAGTTCGAGTCCGAATTATGGACCGATAATAACTTTTTCTATATTATATCTGGTTATACAGTTTTGGTCGCCCTGGTACTGATGATGCTCTTTCTCTTTTTAAAGAAGTACCGCAAGGAAATTTTTGAAAACAACACCAAGGTAACGTTCATATTTTTCAATATCGTGTTGATGGTTTTCATCACCACATTGATAGTCAAGTATAGCGAAGCTTATATTTTTGTCGTCCCACTGTGTATTTTGCCATTGATCGTCAAGACCTTTTTTGATGCTCGTTTAGCTCTTTTTGTTCATGTACTAGCGGTTTTGATTTTGGGTTTCGTAGTTCCGAATAGCTATGAATATATTTTTCTTCAGATAATCGCCGGTATTATAACTATTTTGACCGTTTCACAGTTATACAAAAGAGCAAATCTCTTTATTTCGGTTGGTCAGATTACTTTGATATACATAATTGGCTATTTAGCTTTTCATACTATTCATGAGGGGAATTTAAGCAATATCGAATGGTTCACTTTAGGTGCGTTTTTGTTAAATGGTATGATTACGCTATTTGTGCAGCCATTAATTTATATCTATGAGAAAATTTTTGGTCTAGTTTCCGATGTTTCACTTCTCGAACTGTCGGACACTAATACGAAACTCTTGAAAGAACTATCGAATAAAGCTCCCGGCACTTTTCATCATTCTTTACAGGTCTCGAACTTGGCGGAAGCTGCTGCTAATGAAATAGGTGCCAACGCCATGTTGGTCAGGGTAGGTGCATTATACCACGATATCGGCAAAATGGAAAAACCGACTTTCTACACAGAGAATCAGATAACGAATGTCAACCCACATGATGAAATTTCACCAAGGGAAAGTGCTAAAATAATTATTGACCATGTCATTAATGGGATCGAACTTGCTCGAAAGAATAATTTGCCAGATCGGGTAATCGATTTTATTCGCTCACATCACGGTACAACCACCGTATATTATTTTTATAGAAAACAGCAGGAACTTGAAAGCGATGTAGACGTAGATGATTTTAAATACCCAGGACCCTTACCCTTTTCAAAGGAGACGGCTATTTTGATGATGGCCGACTCTGTAGAAGCTGCATCGAAAAGTCTAAAAAACCCAACCTTTTTGGTCATTGATGAATTTGTCGACAAGATTATCGCTGGGCAGATGGCTGCCGGTCAATTCATCAATGCCAACATCACTTTTAGGGAAATAGAAACCATAAAAAAAGTGATGAAACAAAAGCTTACTAATATCTATCATTTGCGAGTTGAATATCCCGAGTAAAAAGTTTAGAAAATAGTTGCGTTACATCACTCGAAAAAGTACATTTGCAACCGCAATTTCCGTAAAGGTTTGTTGCTTAAGTTCATTAAAAGAAATTTAGGAGAGGTGCCTGAGTGGCCGAAAGGAGCGGTTTGCTAAATCGTCGTACCCTAACAAGGGTACCCAGGGTTCGAA
>ENA-ORXU01000668-ORXU01000668.1-marine-metagenome-genome-assembly--contig:-NODE-668-length-36387-cov-3.828257_pt1 | contig 36387 bp, 32 predicted proteins | sample MGYA00237869_ERZ511484 | MGnify/ENA metagenome assembly ERZ511484 | reverse complement strand
GTCGCACGGCGCGATCCATTTTATGATCCATGGTGGGGCTATGGCAGCTTTGGCTATAACCGTCCCTATGCATTTCGTACGCGCCACGGATACCGTTATGTCCACGGGTATTACGATCCGTTCCTGTTCGGCGGATATGGCTTTCGCGGCGGATATGCCGAGCGTAGCTTTACCGTCTATACAAGCGATATCGAATTGGACATCACGCGTAACAGCGATGGCACCAGCCTGTTCGAAGGTGAAGCCGAAGCCAAATCGCGCTCAGACCGGCTGACATATCTTGTTCCCAATTTGATCGAGGCAATGTTCAGCGATTTCCCCGGAAATAATGGCGAGACGGTGCGGATTTCTGTTGCGCCGGAAGATAAGGCAGCGCAGCGCAAGTAAAGCTGCGCGATACAATCCAAACGAATGGCCAGACATTTGCGGGCCAGATTGCCGCCGTGGCAATGCCCGCATGTCTGGCCGCGTTTTTATCGTAGTATTATCCACCGAACATGCAGCGCCAATCATGGACAGCGCGGGCTGGCTGGCTTAACGCCCGGCGATGACTATACAGCCTTCTGATTCCATCCTTATCATTGATTTCGGTTCACAGGTAACGCAGCTGATTGCGCGCCGCGTGCGAGAGGCCGGGGTCTATTCCGAGATCGCACCATATTCTGCTGCGCGCGAAGCGTTTGAACGGATGCAACCCAAAGGCATAATCCTGTCAGGCGGCCCGGCATCGGTGAATGATGAAGATCCGCCATTGCCACCGCAGGAAATATACGATGCAGGCATTCCGGTGCTTGGCATCTGTTACGGGCAGCAAGCCATGTCGCAACAACTGGGCGGCGAGATTACCAGCCACGACATGGGTGAGTTTGGCCGCGCCTTTGTCGACATCAATTCCGATTGCGCTCTGTTTGAAGGGCTGTGGAAAACTGGTGAGCGGCATCAGGTTTGGATGAGCCATGGCGATAAAGTGACCAAACTTGCCCCTGGCTTCACCTCCGTTGCCACATCGGAAGGTGCGCCCTACGCCATCAACGTAAACGAAGCGCGCAAGTTATATGGTATCCAGTTTCATCCCGAGGTCGTCCATACGCCCGATGGCGCCAAACTGATCGGCAATTTCGCGCGCCATGTGTGCGGCTTGGCTGGCGATTGGACCATGGCGGAATTTCGCGCCACCAAAATTGCCGAAATACGCGAACAGGTCGGTGACGGGAAAGTCATCTGCGGATTATCGGGCGGTGTCGACAGCAGCGTTGCTGCGATCCTGATCCATGAAGCGATCGGCGATCAGCTTACCTGTGTTTTTGTAGACCACGGATTGTTGCGGTTGAACGAACGTGAGGAGGTGGAGACATTATTCCGCGATCATTACAATATCCCGCTGGTCGTGGTGGACGCTGAAGAGCGGTTCATGACGGGCCTTGCCGGCGAAACCGATCCGGAAAAGAAACGCAAATTCATCGGCGGCGAATTTATCAACGTGTTTGAAGAGGAAGCGCGCAAGATCGGCGGCGCTGATTTTCTGGCGCAAGGCACGCTCTACCCCGATGTCATCGAAAGCGTATCCTTCACCGGCGGGCCATCGGTGACGATCAAATCGCACCATAATGTCGGCGGCCTGCCCGAACGCATGAATATGAAACTGGTCGAGCCGCTGCGCGAATTGTTCAAGGATGAAGTGCGCGATTTGGGGCGGGAGCTTGGCTTGAACGATCAATTCGTTGGCCGCCATCCCTTCCCCGGCCCCGGCCTTGCCATCCGTATCCCCGGCGCAGTTGATATGCAGAAATGCGATATTTTGCGCAAGGCCGATGCGATCTATCTGGATGAAATCCGGAATGCCGGTCTGTATGATGCGATCTGGCAGGCCTTTGCCGTATTGCTTCCTGTGCGCACCGTTGGCGTGATGGGCGATGCGCGGACATATGACGCCGTATGCGGCCTGCGTGCTGTGACCAGCACAGATGGCATGACCGCCGACGTCTACCCCTTCGATGCCAGCTTCCTGACCCGTGTGGCCACCCGCATCGTCAATGAAGTGAAAGGGATCAACCGTGTTGTCTATGACTATACCAGCAAGCCGCCGGGCACGATTGAATGGGAGTAGTGATTGACGGTGGCGCTCCTCATTCGATGATTGGCACTGGCATGGTTCATCAAGCCGGGCATAGCGCGGTTGAGACCAATTCAATAACAAGCTGCCCGATCGCCAAGTGAGGCCGCTTGTATTTTCATGCGAGTCCAGTATTCGCATTTTTCTTAATTGGCGCTTGGTGTTACTGCGCAAAATAGTCGGAATCTGTCACGGAACGCGAAATGGCTTTGAGCAGAATTTTTTAAGAAGCCTGTCCGATAACCTTGATGTTATTGGCACCGACATTTCCGATACGGCAACGGATTACGAAAATTCTGTGCAGTGGGATTTCCACGATACGAACGACGCTTGGACGAACAAACAGGATTTTGTGTATACCAATTCTCTCGATCAATCATGGCAACCGCATGCAGCGGTAGAGACTTGGCTATCGCAGTTGAAGCCGGATGGACTGTTGGTGATAGAACATACTGTGGCGCATGCCCCGGCCGCGGCGTCGGAGATGGATCCGTTCGGCGTCCAACCCAAAGTTATGCCATATGTGTTGAGCATGTGGTTTGGTTCCCAGATATCTATCAGCCATTCTGTCGCCAAAAAATCGAATATGGATAAAGAGGCCTGGCTGTTTGTCGTCAGGAAGAACCAAGATGACGTGAAATTGATCACGGCGGATCAAGAACGCAGCGATGTTGCCAGAGCGTAAATTATGCCTGCGCGGATCAGACAACGCAACGTGCGGGAAAAAACGGGCATGATCGCTGCCGAGGTCGAAACTGTATATCGCCGTCTTGCCAGCGCGATGCCGGGGCGCACAAAGAATGCGAAAGGCCCCAAAGGCCAGCCGGATGCTTTTCGGTCCTGTATATCCTGCATGTTGTCCGCACAGTCGCTCGACCGCAATACCGCGCGGGCATCAAGGCAGCTCTTCGCGCTCGCGCAAACGCCCGAGGATATGTTGAAGCTGGACGATGCCGATATTGCCGCGGCGATCAAACCATGCGGGCTGTATAACAACAAGACGCGTAATATCCGCAAATTTTGTCAGACGCTGCTCGCCGAACATGCGGGCAAAGTTCCCGATACGCGCGCGGGGCTGCTCAGCCTGCCCGGTATTGGCCGCAAATGCGCAGACATCGTGATGAGCTTTACTTTCGGCGCAGATGTGATTGCGGTGGATACGCATGTCCACCGCGTGTGCAATCGTATCGGGCTTACAGATGCAAAGACAGCGGATAAAACCGCGCAGCAGCTGGAGGAGCGTTCCCCGCAATGGGCGCTGCGCGATGGCCATTTTTGGCTGATCCAGTTTGGCAAACGCATCTGCCGCGCGCGTACGCCGCAATGCGAAATCTGTCCGGTGAGCGATCTGTGCAGTTATTACCGCGATACACAGCGGCACGCGGATAATGAATAACAGTGCCGAACGGGGCCCGCGTCAAATGCCGGCTGCAAAACGCACGCCGCGCTTGCCCGGCGGGCCAGCGCAGCCTATGTGCAGTGCAACAGTTTCAGGCAGGATTGACGAAGTATGGCTAACGAGATCAAAATGTACGGTATCGCCAATTGTGATACGATTAAAAAAGCCCGCACATGGATGGAGAAAAATGGCGTGAGCTATGTTTTCCATGACTATAAAAAATCCGGTATCTCCCCGGACAAGCTGGAAGAATGGCTATTGCAGGTCGATCTAGATGTGCTGTTGAACAAGCGCGGGACTACCTTTCGCAAGCTGCCCGATATGATCAAGGAAAATGTCAACGAGACCACCGCGATCCCCCTGATGGTGGAACATCCCAGCATGATAAAACGTCCCGTCCTTGAATATGAAGGCGGAATTATCGTCGGGTTCAAAGGGCCGGAATATGACGCAGCGGTGAATTGAACCTGCGCCTTTGCGCAGCAGAGGATAGGCGAACATGCGGCATCGCGGAAAATATGTAGCAGCGATCAATCCGCTACACGCCCTGTTACTGGCCTTGACCAGCATTGCCTTACTGGCCAGCTGCGCGGCGGCCGATTATCAACCAAAGAACAGCTCCATGACTGACACTCCCATCATCATCGCCCATCGCGGGCTTTCCGGCGAGCTGCCCGAACATACGATTGCGGGATATAAAGCCGCGATTGAGGCAGGGGCGGATTTTATCGAACCCGATCTGGTGCTGACCAAGGATGGTATACTGATTGCGCGGCACGAAAATGAAATCGGCGATACTACTGACGTTGAAAACCGCGCCGAATTCGCCGATCGCAAAACCACCAAAACCATCGACGGCAGCGAAGTGACAGGATGGTTCAGCGAAGATTTCACACTGGCAGAGATTAAAACGCTGCGCGCGAAGGAAAGATTGCCGCAACTGCGCAACAGGACAAATGACGGCCGTTTTGAAGTGCCGACTTTCGAAGAAATTCTGACGTTACTGCAGAAAACAAACGAAGGCCGGGACCAGCCCGTCGGCGTGTATCCTGAAACCAAACATCCCACCTATTTTGAACAGATCGGCCTGCCGCATGAGGATGCGCTGCTGTCGTTGCTCGCCGAATATGGATATGCCGGGAAGGACGCGCCGGTTTATATTCAGAGTTTCGAGATGGGCAATCTGTTGGAGATTTCGCGGAAAAGCGACTTGCCGCTCATACAGCTATTGGCCAGCGAAGGTGCCCCGTTTGATCGGCCCGACATGCCCTATGCGCAATTGGCCAGCGCGCAGGGATTGAAGGAACTGGCGGCGTATGTCGACGGGATCGGACCATCGAAAGACATGATTATCCCGCGCAATATGATCGGGAAGCTGAAGCAGCCGACATCGCTTGTGGCGGACGCGCATGCCGCCGGGTTGAAAGTGCATCCATGGACGTTCCGCCGCGAAAATTTCTTCCTGCCGCTCGACTATAAATCGGGCGTGAACCCATCTAAGGCCGGCGATCTTGCAGCAGAGATACGTGCGTTCGCAGACGCTGGCGTGGACGGTATATTCACGGACAATACACCGGAGGCTGCCGCAGCGTTGCGAGCAGAGGAATAGCACCGGCCGCGTAACGAAAAAGCGGCTATTCGTTTATCTCAAATTCGCTTTTGGCAGCACTTGGCTCTGCTTTTTCGATCGTATCACGCATTTCCTTACGATCACCGCTATCCGCCTTCTGCGGCCCTTCGTTCAGTGCCTCGCCAGCTTGCGGTTGCAGGCATAGCCCGGCCTTTACTGGCATATGATCCGATCCCGTCGCAGGTAACGTTTCCATTTCGGTCATCAGAAATTCCTCGGTCACAAACACATGGTCTAGCGGCCAGCGGAAAGCGGGCCAACTGGCAGGGAATGTAGCGTAGAACCCACGGCCAACGCGCAGATCGAGATAGCGCCCCGTGCGCCGGAACAGCCGCGACGTGTGCGACCATGCAACATCGTTGAAATCCCCCATCGCGATCGAGGGCAATTGTGTGGCCATTGATCGGCGGGCAGCGATAGCAATTTCGCCGTCACGCGCCGCACTGCTTTTCCCAAGATGCGGCGGCTTTGGATGCAAGGCCGCTAGATAAAACGGAACGCCGCCCGGCGTGCGCATACGCGCAAAAACCGATGGCACATCCTTTTCGACGAGATATTCTACACTGGCATCATCCACCGCCAGATTGGTCGCGAAGATCAGACCGTATTTGTTGTCCAGCGGCTCACGCAACACAGTAGAGTAAGTCGAAAGCGTTGCCGCCATCGCATCAGTCCATTTCTGGTCTGTTTCCAGCAGCAGCAGGATATCGGGGGCTTCGCCGCTGATCAGATCGCTGGCCTCGCCAAAGTTCCGGTTATCCTGCAGCACATTGTAGGTCATTACAGAGAAGCATTGCTGCGCGTCCGGCGCCATCTTGGCAACCTCATGGCCTGCAAGCGGCGTATACGGGAAGATACGGAACGCCTGCCACCCGGCCGCCGCAACCAACAGCACCAGCAAGATCCAGCGGCGATTGCCGCGCCATAAAAAAGCGCCGGCCAATCCGACAATAACGCACAGGCTGAAAATGGCCAGCCGCGGGAAATCCCAAATGCGAATCCATCCCTGATCGGACTGGATTTCCGCGAGTGCCGTTACCGCTGCCAGAAGCAGCGCCAATATCATCAGAATAGACCGAAGCCCCTTTTTCATGCCCACCCCTTTTTGCTGCGTGAATACCATACGCGTAGCATGCCCATGGGTTCCCTTTCCACGCGCGGCACATTGCCGGGACATAAAACTTGCCCATCATCGGCGGCGCGCGCTACATGTTTTTCCCATGTCCACGACTCCGAAAACGCCGAACCCGAAGACATTGGCTCTCGATACATCGACCAGCCGTGCAAACCCAACGCCTAAGCCTATGAAGCGGCTGACTGTGCCGCGCATTCGGCAACGCAAGGGCGGCGAGCCATTGGTTATGCTGACCGCTTATACGGTGCGCATGGCGCAGCTGATGGACAAGCATTGCGACATGCTGCTCGTCGGGGATTCGCTGGGTCAGGTGATCTACGGCCTGCCGCATACCGTCGCCGTAACGATGGACATGATGGCGGCCCACGGCGCCGCGGTCGTGCGCGGCAGCTATCACGCAGCCGTCGTCGTCGACATGCCGTTCGGTTCGTATGAAGCATCGCCGCAGCAGGCATTTGAAAGCGCTGCGCATCTGCTGAAAGAAACGGGCGCCGCGGCTGTCAAAGTGGAGGGCGGCAAAGTGCTCGCCCCGACGATCGAATTTTTGACCAAGCGGGGTATCCCCGTCATGGCGCATGTCGGCCTGACGCCGCAGGCTGTGAACATCCTTGGCGGATATGGGGTGCGCGGGAAAAGCGATGCAGAGGCGAAATCCATTGTCGAGGATGCTGTCGCCGTATCCGACGCCGGTGCCTTTGCGCTGGTGATCGAAGGCGTGCTTGAACCGATTGCCATCGAGATTACAGACAAAGTAGACTGCCCGACGATTGGCATTGGCGCATCGGCACAATGCGACGGGCAGGTGCTTGTTGCAGAAGACATGCTGGGGCTGTTTGATCGCGTGCCCAAATTCGTGAAGAAATTTGGCACGATGGCGGAGAATGTCGACACAGCTGTGCAGCAATATGCAGCCGACGTGCGCGATCGCAGCTTCCCCGGTAAAGGCCAGCTATATCAGCCGAAGTAGCGTTATCGGTGTTCACTCATGCGTATCGATGCAACTACATGTCATCGCCCCTTGCGAAAACGGCAAGGTATCTTTAGGGCAAAGCCTTGCTGAAAAAGCATATGCGGACACGTGGCCGAGTGGTCGAAGGCGCACGCCTGGAAAGTGTGTAAAGGGGCAACTCTTTCGTGGGTTCGAATCCCACCGTGTCCGCCAATTTTCCGATTGCAGAGTTGGTGGGCTGAGATAAGAATGTCGGCAGTGTTTATGCCGAGCGATTTTTCGGTAACTGGGTTACCGAGGCTAACGCACGATAGAGCCGATTTTCGATAGCGGCGCGCGCAGGTTCCAGTTCAGGCCTGTCTCTGCATAATTCAGCTCCACATGGCCTTCGGTGGTCTGCGCCGCCATATGCTCCAACACCTTACGCCCGAAGCCGATACGCGACGGCGGCGTTACCTTTGGCCCGTTTTTCTCGGTCCAGTTCATACAGAACACATCCTGTTGCGCGTCCGCTGTCCATTCAATGGAAACCGATCCGGCCGGGACGGATAAGGCGCCGTATTTAGCAGCGTTTGTCGCCAGTTCATGCAGCGCCATGCCAATAGCCTGCGACACCCGGCTATTGACCACCAGTTCAGGGCCGCCGAACGTGATGCAATCTGGCCGGTCACCCACAAACGCGTCCATATGCGCCTCCACCAGCGCGAGCAACAGCGCCGACCGGCCATCTGTTGCCACCAGATCCCCTGCGTTATGTGCCAATCCTGCTATCCGCCCGGTAATGCGTTCGGCGAATTGTTTTTCGTCGGGCGTATTAGCCGATTGTCTGACAATGCTTTGCACCACGCCCAGCATGTTGCGAAACCGATGGTGAAATTCCTGTAAGCTAAGCTGTTGTGTTTCCACCAAATGTTTGTGACTTGTAATATCCAGCATAGCAACAAGCCCCGATACCGGCCTTTTCTTGCCCGCATGGCCGTCATTCACATATTGCACTTGCTTACGCGCGCTCAGCCATCTGGTCGATCCGTTCTGATGCGTAACCCGGTGATCGATATCGACGAAGGCTTCACCCTCGCCGGACAGCATCCGTTCGACATCGGACACCACCTTCACGCGGTCATCCAAATGTATCCGGTCATGCAGCGCGCTACGCGGAACAGCGACGTCGAACGGCAATTCAAACATCTCGCCAGCGCGTTCATCCAGAATGATGGTATCGGATATATAATCGACTTCGGCCAAACCGAAACCGGCGACGGCAATGCCCAATTCCAGTTTTCGGTTGTCCGTCATCTGCGCGTAATCCTCGCCTTCTAAGGCAGGATCAATAGGGCGTCAGGCGCAGTCCGGCGCTAACATAGGTTAATTCTCTGCCTGCTGCCGCGTGTAACCGCGGACGTCGCCTTACGTGTGACTGGTCAATGCAGCTACAGTGTGATCAAGCAGACGGAAGCCATTTTGTATCGAGATCGGAAAAGCGGTTGTCATACTGGGCGATTGCCGACAGCCGCTTTTCATCGCAAAGCTGAATCCGCCGCGATGCCCGTTCGATTATCCCCTGCCTTTCAAGTTCGCCCAGCACGCGGCTGACATGAACGGGAGTCAAGCCAACGGCATCGGCAATTTCGATTTGCGTCAAAGGCATGTCGAAGGATATATCGCCGTCACCGCTCATCAAACGGATTTGCATGATAATGGACATCAGCAGATTGGCGATACGCGCCTTGGCATTGGTACGGCCCAGCGCCTTCAGCCGATCCGCCAATATGACGTTATTGATCATGCCCATACCATATATCAACGCGGCCAGCCGGGGCTGTTTGGCGAACAGCTCGCCAAGTTCGCTGCGGGGAAAGCGGCATAGCGTGACATTGGTGAGCGTCGTGAGCGTAGAGAATGAATTTTGTAGTGACACCTCTGCTGCGCCCACCAGATCGCCCGTATAATGCAATTGCAATATCTGACGATCACCATCGACCAGCATAGTGGAGGATGCAAGCCAGCCTTCATTCACGATAAACAGTTGATCCAGCGCCTCGCCCTCGGCGTAGATTTCGGTACCGCCACTGTAGGATGCGGGTTCTTTCTCCAAATCGCCAAGCAGCCGTTCCTCTGCCTCGGTCAAATCGGCGAAATTGCTTAAATGAACTGCCAGACAGCTATCGGACATAATTTTCCTTCCGCATCAGCGTGGCGGGCGCAATTCAAATTCCGCACAAATGACAATCCGGCATGTGTAAATTGACTGACATCTAAAAAACATATCCCATGTTATGTCATAAGCCGGTCACACCATGTACTTTGGTACAGGTATGAAAAACTCAATTTCCAATATTCCCGCCGCCGATAAAAAACCTATCGTATTTTTCGCCCATCATCAGGGGCGCGGACATGCGAACCGGGTGATGGCGATTGCCGATCATCTGGCCGATCGCCGGGTTATCGTTTTTACGGCCGCACCTGCGCAGTTTGATGATGCAGCAGACAATGTCGAAGTGGCTGCGATTCCCGATATGATCGGCGCCAGACCGCAAAATAAAAAGATGTATGAACAGCCCACCCCGGCCATTATGCACTGTGTTCCGGTTGGCGTGCCGCAGGTGCGGCAGACAATGGCCCGCATACTTGCTGTGCTTGATCTGACGGATCCTGCCTTGTTCGTAATTGACGTATCCGCCGAAATCGCACTGCTCAGCCGTATCGCCAGCATCCCGGCAGTGAAGATCAGAATGCATGGCGACCGTGATGACAAGGGGCATGAGGCCGCTTATGAATCCTGTATCGGTATGATCGCGCCATTTTCGTCGGTGATGGAACAGGATAATTATCCGTTATGGGCGCGGAACAAAACATTTTACACCGGCGGCCTTTGCACCAGTAAGGGAAAGATTTTGTCATCGGCGGCAGCGCGCGAGAAGCTGGGGCTTCCGGCCGAGCAGAAAATAGTGCTCACCGTTGCCGGCGGCGGTGGATCGGGGACGCCATATGCGCCGCTGACGATGGCCGCACGCGCGGAACCCGATACGTTATGGCTGATTGCCGGCGAATGCACCCGGGAAGGACACGAGACCGACTTTGCCAATTTACACGAGCTGGGCTGGACTGATCAATTGATGGATTATCTGTGCGCAGCTGATGTCGTGATCGGTTCGGCTGGCGACAATCTGGTGCATGAGATATTCCGCGTCGGGCGGCCCTTTATCTGCATTCCCGAATGGCGCTATTTTGATGAACAGCAACGCAAGGCTGCTGAACTCGGCGATTTGGGTGCGGCGATATATCTCGATAAATGGCCGGCATCGCTCAGCGACTGGGTTTCCGCGATGAACAAGGCGGAGCGGCTGGATACTGGCGTTCAAAAAGGATTGCACGATCCGGACGCTGCCAAAAATGCAGCGGACTATATCGAGACGCTGGCGGCTGAATTGGAAGTGAGCGATCTGAAGGCTTCGCATCTGCACTGAAAATTTATTCGCGCAGAACAACCTGCCTAGCTGAACAGCACGTCGGTCGGCTGTTCGCACACGCGCACCTCGGATGGTGACGGCTTGCGCAGGATTTTTATGGCCGCATCGTCAAAGGCGACCAGACCCTTATCGGCAAACTGCTCCAGCCAGTAGGTCATGCACCAATGGCCCCATTTGTCTCGGAACAATTGGGCATTGCGAACGATATGATCGAAATGCTGCAAAGGCGGAATGTGCACGCGGTGATGCTGATGATACGCGCGCGCACGGCCCAGCCATGCCAACGGAATATCCTGCGCCTTCAGCTTTTCGGCAAAGTCGGTTTCCTCTGCGCCATAGCCGGTATAATTTTCATCCATCCCGCCAATATCAAGCCACGTTAATCGCCGAATGCCAAACGCCAATCCCCACAGCTCGCCATGATCGGGCTCCGGAATAATGTCAGCATCCTTCAGCATCGGTTTCGCAGGATGGCGTTTGCCGATCACATCGAGCTGCGCATAATTGGATGCATCCATTGCCGATAATTCGGGAAGATAATATACCTCGGACAGAAATACGCTGTCCTGTTCCGCTCCCGCTTTGCCATAGCTTTCGATCAAGGTTGGCGAAGGGATGCAATCCACATCAAGAAATACGATCATGTCGCAGCCCGCCATTTGCGCAGCGACGTTTCTGGCCGCGGCCAGCGGCATGGGGATGCCCGGCACATGGGTAACGCGCACTGGAAAATCGGTTTTCGGCAACTGTGTGTGCGGGCTGCTTTGCATATAAGCGATAACCAGTTCAGCGGGCGGCACGGTTTGCCGGTTCAGGCCGTTGATCAAATTCACCAGATGATCGCGGCGGCCCTTTACGATCGTGCAGACCGATACCGCCAGCCCTTCGGCCAAATCCGCGCTCACAGAACCGGCTCCTGAGAAAAATGACGGATGCCTTCCAATATGCCGTCGGCATGCGTTTGCCGCGCGACATAGCTATGATCCAGTTTGGGCAATTCGCCCACGCCGTCGGTATAATTGCCAACGATTATGGATTTGCGCGATGACGCCAGCATATCGACATCATTGCCGCTGTCGCCCGCAACAAACACCTGATCTGCTGCAATTTTATATCTGGTGCGAATATAGCTTATCGCTGCGCCCTTGTTAGCCGCTGGCGGCAAAATATCGAGATATTTGCCGTGGGAGCAGATAACATTGCCCGTCAGGTTATGCGTTTTCAGCAATGCTGTAACTTCTGCTTCCAATTGCGCCATGCGGCGGTCGCCGGTGAAATAACTCAGCTTCAGCCTATTCTGTTCTAACGGGCTTTGCGGGACTATGTCAGTCAAATCACGGATGACAGCGGCAATCGCGTCCCTGTCCCAATTGGCGGATAAAGCATTGCGCCACTGCGTATCCAGCACATAGCTGCGACTGTCGCGATCATAACAGTGAATTGACGTGCCAACCGATGCGATAATAAATTCGGGCAAAGGAATACCGGCCCTTGCCAAAATCGATTGCGCACTGTGAAATGATCGGCCCGTTGCAATACCGAACACATGGGTATCCGTATCGGCATGCCACCGAACGAAATTTTCCACTGCCATGTCATTACCTAACAGCGTATTATCAATATCGCTGACAAGCAGGGATGATCGCGGCCTTGCGCATCGCGGCGGCGCAGGGGCGAGCAGATCGCGCACCAATTGCAGATACTGATCGAGATGGAACGCCCAATCATACCGATCCGTCGCGGCCTGGCCGCGCGCGGCATATTGCGTCCAAAGCCGGTCATCGGACAGAACCGTCAAAATGGCAGCAGATAACCTGTCAATATCGCGCGGCGGAATGAGCACGCCATTGCCGCAGCTTTCGATAATATCGTTGGGGCCGCCGCTATCGGTAGCAACCACGGGCAGGCCAGCCGCGCTCGCCTCCAGCAGTGTCAGGCCAAATGGTTCATTCAGCGCGGGGTTTACGAAGATACCATGGCGCATTTTCGCCAAAGCATAGATCGCAGGAATATCATCGGGAGAATGCGTTTTGGGATAAGCGACGCTGCCATACAAATCATACTGGTCAATCTTGGCCAGCAGCTCGCGCCATACCTCCCTGCATTCCGGCTCCAATTCGTCCAGATCCTCGCGAACTCCGCCGACGATAACAAGATTGGCCCTGCTGCGAAGCGCCGCATTCTGGCCGAATGCATCCACCAGCGCGACAAGATTTTTCTTTCGCACCGGACGCGCGATGGCCAGAACCATCGGCTTTGCAGGATCATCAAGAAAACGGTCAATCGAATGTTGAACATCCGCCGAAGTTTGCGCGTTGATAAATTGTTCAAGCTGCGCACCGGGCGCAATGACGCGGATTTTGCCCGAATCGTAGCTGGGATAGTGCAGATACTGTTTCTCCGCTTCGTCCCGCGAGCTGGCGATGATCGCATCAGCCGCAGCGATAGCCGTATCCTCGATCGCGATCCGTTGCTGCAACAATTGTGCATCCGGCGCACCCTCGCCCATTGCAGCTGCCTTCACCATGCCAAGCGAATGGCCAGTGAACAAAAATGGTATGCCCAGCTCCTCTTTCACAGCAGCAGCAACAGCCCCGGCATCGGCATAATGCGCATGCACCATATCGGGAAGTTCAGGCAGCGAGCGCAGATACTCTATCAGCTTTTGCGTGAAGGCAGGCAATTCAGGGGCCAGATATTCCTTCGCAAGATAGCCGGGATGCGTGGTGGGAAATCGCACGATCTTCGCAGAACCAAACAGGGCATCTTCATGCTGCGCATATTCCGCGCCCAGATCTTCATCTGCAAAAGCGCGAGTCGCGATTTCCAGCCGCGTGATTTCAGCCCGTTGTTCGCTTGCCGCCACCAGTTCGAGCAAATAGCGGATATGCCCGCCTGTATCGGCGGTTAGCCCATATTCTATATCGCCCGATTTCAGGCAACCTTGCAAAGCGATGTGAAGAATGAACATAAATTATGTAGCCAGAGCTGAAAAGTTACTATGCCGCCTGTGTAGCCCTGAATCTGCGGAGGATGACATAACACAGGATAAGAACATAAAGAGAATAGCGCATATCGCACCGGTATTTCTGCCGGTGCCGCCGCTGAATTACGGCGGAACGGAACGGGTGATTTTCGATCTGGCTACCGAACAGACACGCGCAGGGCATACCGTGACGATCCATGGCTGTCGCAGCAGCAGCGGTGAATTTGATGTGGCCGGGGATACCGATTGTATGGCGGTGCAGCAGGCCGAACTGATCGCTGCCTCAAAAGAATGCCCGCCGGGGCTGGCCGATGCGATAACCGCCCGGATGATCGCACAGATAATGGACGCCGCAGATCGCTATGACATCATACATCTGCACGGATCGATGACATTCTCCGGCGCATTGCAGCAGCATCGGCACAAGCTGCTACGCACGATCCACTGGCGCACCGACCATGCCGACCATCAACGGTTTTTCGATTATTTCCCAGATGAGGCTGTCGTTGCCATTTCGGATAGCCAGCGCCGTCACATTCCCCGCCGCAATGTGGCGGGCCGCGTCTATCACGGGATTGATCCGGCACGCTATCATCTGGATAATGCCGGCGGGGATGCGCTCGTTTTTCTGGGCCGTATGACCGATCAAAAAGGGCCGCTGCGCGCGATTGAAATTGCCGAACGTTGCGGCGCGCCATTGTTGCTGGCGGGCGATATCGATCCCGGCAACCCCGCTTACTTTAACGATTATATCAAACCGCGATTAACCGGCGCTATCCAATATATCGGCGCGGTTGACGATCAGGAAAAACAAGCGCTTCTGGGGAAGGCAAAGGCTTTGCTGTTCCCCATCGATTGGCCAGAACCGTTCGGTTTGGTCATGATCGAAGCCATGGCGACCGGCACACCCGTGATTGGCTGGCGCGCAGGAAGCGTGCCCGAAGTGATCGACGACGGCGTGACTGGCCGGATCGTTTCATCAATCGCCGATGCTGCCGATGCCGCTGCACAGATTGCCCAGCTGCCACGCAGGGCGATACGCGCGCGTTTTGAAAGCCGGTTTGATCGCGCCCGCATGGCGCGCGAATATGATACGATTTATGACGCGATCATAGCAGGCGGCCCTTGATTATCCTGCTGGAGATTGGCGGAGCTGAAAACTGGCGGGGCCGTCACATACAACCGGCCAATCTTTCCAGCCTGGGGTCAAGCTGGCTGAGCATGAACAGCTGATCGGAATTGGACAATGTGGCATACTCTTTCGGCACGAACGGTTCGTTCCGCTCGCCCTTGTAGGAATCAACAGCCGCAATCACCGGCGGCAGTTTCAGCCCGGTCACCCGGCTGATCTGCTGCAAAAGTTTGCCGGGATGTCTGGCGGCATAGTTATAGTTCACAAGCATGACGGGCACACGGCTTGCCAGCCCCGTCCAATTGTCGAGTTTCGCCCGCCGCATCGCAAAGGGGTTTGCAAATGCAGCGCCGGTTTCGGGGTGACGCTCTTCCTCAATCGGTTGCAAATACCGTGTATCGCTGGCATCCATTTGCCAGAAATCCTCGTCCCAGCAACTGTCCCAGATATTGCGGATGAACTGGCGGAAGGGGGCGCCCTTTAATTCGGCGCGCAAATGCCATGGATTGCGAAACAGGCTATGTATCCAGTCGCCGGGATCGCGCACGATTACCAGCGCCATAACGTCTTCGGGAAAAACCGTACTGTGCGGAACCAGCCAATGTTTGAAGCCATAACTTTCGGTAAAGGCAGCAGAACCGAAATTATTTTCGATCAACCGGATGAGATAGTTCGTCCCGCTGCATCGCTGCCCATACACCTGAAACCTGCGGATATCGGGGCTATCGCTGAAGGACATGGCGAGACCGGCATCGGCCCTGTGCCATGCCACGCAATTGCTGTGCATCATGCTGCTATATCCCTGAAATATCTGCCTGAACCGGTTATTGAAATGGCCTGACAGAGCGAACCATCGCCAACATTCCATCCGCAACTACACGATTACGCGCGCGCTGCCGTTAACCTAGGATAAGGACAATCATCATTTTACCGGGCGCCCATCAAAATCGCTTTTGCCTTGAATGGCCGCGTAGGCTACCGCGAAACGGCATAGTAATCAGAATAAGGCCCGCAGCATGAGTGACGAGAATCTCCCGAACCAGCCAGCAGGATATGAACCCCCAGAAGTATGGCGCGTCGACGGTGCGAATGGCGGAAAATTCGCTAATATTAACAAGCCGACATCCGGGGCGCAGCAGGAAAAGGAGCTGCCGGTCGGCGATCATCCCTTCCAGCTATATTCGCTCGGCACGCCAAATGGCCAGAAGGTGACCATCATGTTCGAGGAGCTGTTGGAGGCGGGACATAGCGGCGCGGAATATGACGCGTGGCTGATCAACATTGGCGCGGGCGACCAATTCGGTTCAGGCTTTGTCGATATCAATCCCAATTCAAAGATCCCTGCTCTGATGGATCACAGCAGCAACCCGCCCGTTCGGCTGTTTGAAAGCGGATCAATGCTGATCCATCTGGCGGAAAAATTCGGCACGTTCCTTCCTGCCGATGGGCCGCAGCGCACGGAGACGATCAACTGGTTGATGTGGCAGATGGGCTCTGCGCCGTTCCTCGGCGGAGGCTTTGGCCATTTCTATGCCTATGCGCCCTTCAAGATCAAATACGCAATTGATCGGTACGCTATGGAAGCAAAGCGCCAGCTGCATGTTCTGGATACGCAGCTTGGCAAACATGAATTTATCGCAGGCGATAGTTACAGCATTGCCGATATGGCAATCTGGCCATGGTATGGCGGCGTGATGCACAAGATTTACGATGCGCAGACATTTTTGAACGTCGCGGAATATAAAAATCTGCGCCGCTGGACCGATCAACTGGCCAAACGACCCGGCGTCAAGCGCGGGCGCATGGTGAACAGCACCGGCGGCGATCCGAAAAACCAGCTGCTCGAACGGCATTCGGCAAAGGATTTCGAGGTCAACACGCAAGACAAGGTGGAGGCGCGCGGGGGCGAACGAATTTAGCGATGCAGTCAAAATGCGGTGCGCGTCAGTGAAGGTGCGGCGGCTGTCTTCGCTCTTGCCAGCCGCCAGCGCGTGGTGCAAAGCGCGAGACGGTATTAAACACGGCAAAGCAGGAGCATCGCCCGGATCATGCGCGGCAAGCTGATTACTATATTTGGAGGCGGCGGCTTTGTTGGCCGCTATGTGTGCGAGGATCTTCTGGCAGCAGGCGCGCGGGTGCGTGTGGCGCAGCGCGATCCGCAGGGCGCCATTCGCATCAAACCGCTCGGCAATTTGGGGCAGGTGCAGCTTGTGGCCGCCGATGTCACGCGCGAAGACAGCGTGGCGCGCGCGGTGCATGGTGCGGACATGGTCGTCAATCTGGTCGGCAGTTTTGACAATATGGATGCGGTGCAGCACCGCGCCGCGGCTATTGTCGCAAAGGCAGCGAAGGCCGCAGGGTCTGAGGCGTTGATCCATATGTCGGCAATTGGCGCCGATAGCGACAGCAACAGCCTGTATGGGCGCAGCAAAGGCGACGGGGAAGCCGCCGTGCGCGACGCATTCGGCGGCGCGACAATTTTGCGGCCATCAATTATCTTTGGCCGCGAGGATCAGTTTGTGAACCGTTTTGCCGGAATGATCCGGCTCGCCCCGGTGATGCCCGTGATTGGCAGTGATACAAAATTTCAGCCGGTATTCGTCGGCGATGTCGCACAAATGGTCGCATGCTGCTTGCAGGATCCAGCGGCACATGCCGGCCAGATATATGAACTCGGCGGGCCGCAGGTGCTGACCATGATGGAGCTGAACCGGTGGATCGCCAGCGCAATAGGCCGCAAGCCCGTATTCGTTCCCGTCCCCGATCTGGCGGCCAAGGGACTTGCGATGACAACTGGATGGATGCCCGGCGCCCCGATAACGCCCGATCAATATCGCATGTTGGGAAAAGACAATATCGTAACCGGCACCGACGGGTTTGATGCATGCGGCATATCGGAAACCTCGCTTGATGCCGCGGCGGATGACTGGCTGGATATATACCGCAAATCGGGCCGGTACAGCCGCCAGTCCGTAGCCGAGATTACCACCTGATGAGTGACGTATGGATTGCCATTATCCTTGGCATTGTCGAAGGGCTGACCGAATATCTGCCCGTGTCTTCCACTGGCCATTTGATTTTGGCGACTGAGCTTTTGGGCTTCGATCAGGAAGAATGGGAGGTGTTCAACATCGCTATTCAGCCGGGCGCTATACTGGCTATCGTGGTGCTATACTGGAAAACTTTCTGGAATGTGCTTACCGGATTGTTCGGGTGGGAAAAGGATGCGGTGTCTTTCACGCGCAATCTGCTGCTGGCCTTCTTCCCCGCCGTTATATTGGGGCTGGCATTCGGCGATCAGATTGAAACAATGCTGGGCAATGCCGTGCTCGTATGCTGGGCGCTGATAATTGGCGGCTTTGCAATACTCGCGATAGAAAAATGGGCCAATCCGCCAGCGACTGGCCCCGGCGTGGCTGGCGTTCCGGTGAAATCATCGATCCTCATCGGGCTGGTCCAATGCCTTGCCATGATCCCCGGTGTCAGCCGTTCGGGCGCGACAATTCTGGGCGCAATGGCATTTGGCGTGGACCGCAAGACCGCCGCGGAGTTCAGCTTCTTTCTCGCCGTGCCGACATTGACAGGCGCCACTGTTTATCAACTTGCCAAACATGCAGACAGCCTGACCCAGCGGGATTTTGAACTGATCGGAATTGGATCGGTCGTCGGCTTTCTGGTGGCGATGGTGATTGTTAAAGCCTTCGTGGCAATCGTGACCAAATACGGCTTCGGCCCCTTTGCGTGGTATAGGATTGTTGCAGGCAGCGCCGGGCTGATCTGGCTCAATGCGGGTTAACGCATTTGCGGGCCCCACCTGCAAACACCGCTTCGGGAGAATGAATGTGAATATCAAGTTTGCCCTTTCCTTCCTCGCCGCGCCTGCTCTGGCCGCTGCACCGGTGATACTGGCGCCGCTGGCCATCGCGCAGGATATAGCAGAAGCAGAGCCTAAGGCAGAGGATACGGCGGCAGAGGAAGCTTCGGTCACCGGTAAAGTGAGCCGTGATCTCGCTGTAATGCGAACAATCATGCAGGCCTTTGATACCAGTGATGCGCCCCCGATTGCGGAAGATCAGCTGGCGCTCGCCCGGATCACCAGCGGGGCGATCCTTCCTGATGGCACCTATGGCCGGATGATGGAGAAAACGTTCGATCAGGTGCTGGCCCCGATGCAACAGCTGTTTTCCGTTATCACGCCGCGGGAAATAGCTCAGACAACCGGCGTAGATCTGGACCGGATCGACGCGTTGTCTGAGGATGAACTGGAACAGGTCGCGCAAATCATCGACCCGAAGCGCAACGAGCGTGGCCGCCATGTTTTCGATGTGATGATCCCGTTGATGCAGGATGCGTTCACCGAAGTCGAACCGGCATTGCGCGAAGGCTTGGCACGGGCTTATGCGCGCAAATTTACCGGCGCGCAGTTGAAAGAGCTGAATGCATTTTTCAAAACACCCGTTGGCGCGTTCTATGCACCAGAAAGCTTCGTCGTCATGGCTGACCCTGAAATCATGTCCGCCACGATGCAGGCCATGCCCGCCATTATGGAAAAGGTATTCGCGGCGATGCCCGCCATGGAAGACGAGATGAAAAACGCGCCGAAATCGCGAAGCTTGTCAGAGATGGATGATACGGAATTGAAACAGCTCGCCAAATTGCTGTCCGTAAAGAAACGCGCGCTTGAGGAATATCGCGATACCGAAGAGGACATTGCGCCTGTGGAGGATGACGATATTGAACCGGCAGATACTGATGGGGATATTGATGCTGATGTTGATGTCGATACTGATGCTGATGCCGATGAAATTGGGTAAACTGAAAAAACCGCGCTGCACATAGCGGTAACGCCATTGGCGTAGCTGCGGCCTGTTCCAGTCAGGGACACCGTTATATCATCTGGTCCAATCATGGTTAACGCTGTCATAGATCATGACACGGGCAGCTATTAATTCTCCGATCAAGGAGAAATATATGCGGCGATTTATCAGTTCCATCTGGTTGGCATTCGGCCTTTTCGCGCTCAGCTCAGGCAACGCCGCATCGGCGCAAACGCGCAGTGTGTCCATCGAATATGATGGCGTGGTAAAAGCCGGGCTGAACGAAACATTATCGCTGAACCCCGGCATCGTGCAAAATGGGCCTCTGCCGACGAGCTACCCCTATCAGCCGGGCGACAGTTTCAAGATGCAGTTTCAAGTGGATCTGCCCTCGGCTGCCGAGCTCGCCGCGCGAACGGGGGGGATTGGCCAATTCCGGTTCCCTATCGATGCGACCGGACGGACAGGCGCGCCTTACGGCAATGTCACCAACTTTGAATTCAGCGGCCCGGCGACCATATCGCAATCTTTCCCCTATAATTTCAGCGGTCTGGATATGGTGTATGATGGGCCAACCCATGCCTTTTACCTGGATGACAAGGGCGGTGAATGGAACTTTGGCCCTATCGATATTCCGTCGCTCGAACGGCTGGGCAGCGATGAGCCTTTTGTCGTCAAAAGCACATCATGCTTCGGCGTTCAATGCGAACAATCCAACGTGGCAGCGAGGCTGGAAGGCGGCCGTTTTAACACATTCGGCATTCCGGTGAGCGAGCGATTTCAACCTAATGGCGCGGCTGCGAAACGGATCGGCACTTTCGATCTGATTGCAGAGGGAATGTGGTCACTGCCGTTTTTATCGTCACTTGGCAGCACCGGCGGCGGCGATCCTGTCGACGTGCCTGCGCCGCCGATGATGCTGCTGTTTGCGATGGTGGCTGCGGGGCTGGCATGGCGGCGACGTAGCCAGCTGCAATAGCGGCAAATGCCGATGCGTTCGTGCTGCTGTGTTACATCGATCTACAATAGTGACCGTAAGCTGACCCGGCCGTTCAGCAAAGGATAAGTGCGTATCGGGCATAACCGGGATAGAAGGCAATTATGCCTAGGATTTCCTGAGGATACCCGCGATGCGAATTTCCAGAATAACGTCCAGTATGGCGGCGCTGCTGTTGATGGCCAGCCCCATGGTTTTCGCGCAGGATAACAGCGAAGCGCCGGTTTCCGATGATCCAATGACGCAGATGGCCGACAGGTTAGACGATCCAGCAACGCAGGACGATCTTGCCGCGATGATCGAGAAAATGGCCGGCGCCTTGATGGCACTTCCGGTTGGCGGGCTGGTAGGCGCGATGGAAGATGCGCGTCCCGGCTCGGTTAAAGATGATATTCCAGCCGATGCGACGCTGGCCGATCTGGCTGGCGAAGACGCGGGCGATATGCCTGAAAAGATGGCCAAGCAGAGCCGGGTCGCAATGGGCATGATGGGCGGGTTCGCCAAAATCTTTGCCACCATGATGCCCAAGTTCAAAGACATGGCGCGTGACATGGGGACTGATATGGAACGCGTTGATTAGGATTGCTGAGCGAAGCTGGCGCGCGCCGGATAATCGGCGCACCCCTCTACGGCAGCATACAGGCATCAAATCCAGCCCCCTACTTTCGTGGGTCGTATTGGGGGGCAGGACCGGCGCGGGGTTCTGTCCTGCTACGCCCCGCGCCGAATCTATTCGTAACCGCTAACTGACATTTATGTTTGCTATCGCAAATCCGCGGCCTTACGCTTTGCCCTGAAGCACAGGGAGCGTATTATCGACCAGTTTGACATTATCGTGATCGGCGGCGGTAGCGCCGGGTGTGCCGCTGCTGCACGTCTATCGGAGAACCGGGCCTATGCCGTCTGCCTGATCGAAGTTGGCGGCAACAACAATAATTTCTTTGTCAAAACGCCCGGCATGTTTCCGTTTATCCCGGAAAAAAGCAATTACCGGTATGAAACCGTCCCGCAAAGTGGGCTGAATGGCCGCACCGGGTATCAGCCGCGCGGACGCGGGCTTGGCGGCTCCAGTGCGATTAACGCGATGCTGTATGTGCGCGGCAACACATGGGATTATGACAATTGGGCCGCACTGGGATGCGAGGGATGGGCCTATGATGATGTGCTGCCCTATTTCAAACGATCCGAAAACAATGCCGGTTTCGATGATGAATATCACGGCAATGATGGCCCGCTGCATGTATCTGACCAGCATTTTGCAAGCCCGGCTTCGGCCAAATTTATCGAGGCCGCTGCCAAACTGCAATTGCCGGTCACCAACGATTTTAACGGTGCGCGCCACGAAGGCTTCGGCATGTTTCAGGTCACACAAAAGGACGGCGAACGATGGAGCGCCGCGCGCGCCTATATCGAACCTGTACAAAGCCGCAGTAATCTCACTGTGCTTACCGGCGCATTGACGGAAAAGATTATCGTTCAGGATGGCCGCGCCGTTGGTGTGCGCATACGCCAGAATGGCAGCAGCCGAGACTTGACAGCGCGCGGCGCCGTTATCCTGTCCGCCGGTGCGTTTAACTCGCCCCAAATATTGCAGCTGTCTGGTATCGGCGATGCGCAGCATTTGGCCGATATGGGCATAGATGCAGTGCATCACAGCGATCAGGTTGGCCGCAATCTGCAGGACCATATTGATTATGTCTGCCGCTATTCAGCATCATCGCGCGATTTTATTGGCGACAGCCTTGGCGGCGTATGGGATCTGGCAAAGGCATTGGTGCAACACAGGCTAAGCGGCACAGGCCGGATGACGACGCCCTATGCCGAATCGGGCGGCTTCTGGAAAAGCAACAGCGACGTGCCTGCGCCCGATGTCCAGTTTCACTTTGTGCCCGCCCCACTCGAAGATCATGGCCGTGTAAAAGTGAAAGGTCATGGATTCAGTTGCCATGCCTGCGTGCTACGTCCTGAAAGCCGGGGCACGGTATCGCTCGCATCGCCCGACGCGGCAGATGCGCCAGTCATAGATCCTAACTTTCTGGAAGCACCAGGCGATGTCGATGTGCTGCGTGCGGGCGTGCGGCAGATGCACCGGATACTCGAAACACCGCCGCTCAGCGATTATGCTGGTGTCGATCAAAATGATACCCCGCTGGACGATGACTTGGCGATGGAACAGATGATCCGCAACCGTGCCGACAGCGTGTATCATCCAGTGGGCACATGCCGAATGGGCAGTGACGCGGGCGCAGTGGTCAATCCTGAATTGCGCTTAAATGGTATCGATGGTTTATATGTCGCCGATGCCAGCATCATGCCGCGCATCGTAAGCGGCAATACCAACGCGCCCAGCATCATGATCGGTGAACGCTGTGCCGATTTCGTTGCGGCCCATTTGCAATAGTGCCGCGGGGCCAAAGCGCGCTGCATCGGCTACGCTGCGTTGCCACGATACTAATAATGTTGCGACGCCCGCGGCATGATAGTAACGCGCAGCCATTATGCATTATTTAAGCACCAGGGGAAATGCCAGCAATCTTGATTTTGCCGGAGTAACGCTTGCCGGATTGGCGAGCGATGGCGGGCTGTATGTCCCGGCGAAATGGCCACGTTTTACGCGCGAGGAAATCGCCGCGATGCGCGGGCTTACATATGTGGAGCTGGCGGCGCGCGTGATGGCACCCTATACTGCCGGTGTCCTTTCGCAGGATGAACTGCAGAAATTATGCGATGCTGCCTACAGCCGCTTTTCGCATCAGGCGGTCACGCCGCTGGTTCAGCTTAATCACAATCAATGGCTGCTGGAGCTTTTTCACGGGCCGACGCTGGCGTTCAAAGATGTGGCGCTGCAATTGCTTGGCCAGCTGTTTGAACGATTTTTGTCGGGCACGGATAAAAAACTGACCATCGTTGGCGCAACATCGGGTGACACCGGATCGGCCGCGATTGATGCTGTCGCCGGGCGTGATCAGATCGAGATATTCATGCTGCATCCGAAGGGGCGGATATCGGATGTGCAGCGGCGGCAGATGACAACTATACTGGCGCCCAACGTGCATAATATCGCAATCGAGGGCAGTTTCGACGATGCACAGGCCACGGTAAAGCGCATGTTCAACGATGCCGATGTAACGTCACAGATTAACATATCGGCAGTGAACTCCATCAATTGGGCGCGCCTGATGGCACAGGTGGTATATTATTTCTGGTCCGCACTGCGGCTTGGTGCGCCGGAACGCGCGGTTGCTTTTTCCGTGCCAACCGGAAATTTCGGGGATGTATTTGCAGGCTATGTCGCGGCCCAGATGGGGCTGCCGGTTGAACGGCTGATTGTGGCGACGAATGTAAATGATATTCTGCACCGCGCACTGACCCGTGGTGATTATTCGATTGGCCAGGTCACTGCCACAAACGCCCCGTCGATGGATATTCAGGTGTCGAGCAATTTTGAACGGCTGCTGTTCGATCTTGAGGGCCGCGACGGATCGACAACGGCGGCACGGATGAAATGGTTTGAACAGATGGGCAAGATGGTGCTGTCCGCCGATCTGCGCAAAAAGGCCGCTTTCTTCGCCAGCGCACGGGCCGACGAAAATGAAATGGCGGCGGCGATGCGGTGGGCGCGCGAAAATAGCAATCAGGTTATCGATCCGCATACGGCCATTGCGCTGCATGGTGCGCTCGCCGCCAATATCGCGCCTGATGTGCCAGTGGTAACATTGGCGACCGCGCATCCGGCAAAATTTCGCGATGCCGTGGAACAGGCCGTGGGCGTGCGCCCTGCCCTGCCTGCGCGAATAGGCAATCTGTTTGATCGTGAAGAACGGTATGAGGCGATGTCCGGCGATTATGATACAGTGCGTGATTATATTTTAGGCACCGCCCAGCGGTAATGGCGCGGCTTCCCGATATAGCAGCGCCGCAATTCGTGTCGATGATTAGCGAACCGCGCGCCGATTACACGCTTGTCGATAGTGGCGGCGGGCGCAAATATGAACGCTATGGCGACTATCATTTCATCCGCCCGGAAACGCAGGCAATGTGGGATCCTGCAACCGATGACTGGCCAGCAGATGCAGAATTTGTTCCGGCATCGGATGATGATGGCGGCGGGCGATGGTATTACGAAGGCCGCCGCGCCGCCGATGGCTGGCCGCTCACATGGAATGACGAAGTGACGTTTACGGCCAGCTGCACGCCGTTTCGCCATCTGGGATTTTTCCCGGATATGGACCCGGTTTGGCGGTGGATGCGCGGGCAAATTAAAGGGGTAAGCGAACCGCAGGTGATGAACCTGTTCGGCTATACCGGTGTTGGCACGCTTGCGTTATCGGCGGCTGGGGCATCGATGGTGCATATTGATGCGTCAAAGAAATCCGTGGCGCAGGCGCGCGAAAATGCGGCGCTGTCCAATATGGCGGATCGGCCTGTGCGCTGGATAGTTGAGGATGCCGCCAAATTTGCCGCGCGAGAGGTGCGGCGCGGGCGGCGCTATGACGGCATTTTGCTCGATCCGCCGAAATATGGCCGCGGGCCTGATGGCGAACGCTGGCAACTGGAAACCGATCTGCCCGATCTGATCGCCAGTTGCCGTCAGCTGCTTGATGAAAATTCGCGTTTCCTGTTCCTCACCGTATATGCCGTGCGCATGTCGGCGCTGGCGCTGAAAGGATTGTTGGAACAGGAATTTGCATCGCTAGGCGGGCAAATCGAATGCGGCGAGCTGGCCGTAAAAGAAGAAGCGCGCGGGCGATTGCTACCCACCGCGATATTCGCAAGATGGAGCAATGATGGCCGATAGTTTAATTCTGGAAGTGCATGATCTGGAAAAGGATGTCCTCACCGGCATTTACAGTCAGGAAACGCATTTGCCGCAGCCGCTGCGGATATCAATCAGTGCCGATTTGAAGATCGAGAAAAACTATGCGCCCGGTACGCCGCTGTCCGCGTCCAAGAATTATATGGATCTGAAAAACGCCGTGACACAGCTGCCCTCCGATGTGCATTTCACATTGATCGAGGCTGTGGCCGATCACATTATCACGCAGCTTTTTGCCGAGGATGATCGCATCGCGCGGCTTCGCGTCAAGATCATAAAGCTGGCCATCGCCGAAGATGACGAAGCGATTGGCATTACCATGGAACGCGCCCGATCATGAACGCATCGCCGCCACCGAAACTGGCGCTAGTCACCGGCGGATCAAGGCGGCTTGGTGCAGTTATCACGCGGCAGTTGGCTCAGGACGGATATGACATCGCGATTACCAGCAGCAACCCCGATGCCCGGCTGGAACCGGAGCTTGCGGCGCTGCTAAAAAAGCAGAAGCGCAAATGGAAATTATTTACAGCCAACCTGTCCGATTATGCTGCTGCGCCCGATGTGATTGGTAAAGTGAAAGACCATTTCGGCTACGGCCCCGGATTGTTGGTGAACAACGCCGCGATATTCGGGCAGGATCAATGGCATGATATGGACGCCTTTGCCTTGGAGGCGCATTTTGGATTGAATGTGTTCGCGCCGCTGCTGCTGTCGGCGGCGATGGTGAAGGCAGCGGATACGCAGACACCAGCGATTATTCATATTCTCGACCAACGCATTCGCAACCCGCATGGCGACCAGCTTTCCTATTCCCTATCGAAACAGGCGCTGGCAGCATCGGTGCGCAATATGGCTGCTGCCTTTGGCCCGCGCGCGCGCGTGAACGGGGTCGCGCCGGGGCTGGTTATCAAAACCGATGAATATGATCGCGCACAAATGAAGAAGCTCGACGCGATGACGCCGCTGGGAAAGCTGCCCAATCCGCAAAGCGTGGCCGACGCTGTGTCCTATCTTGCGGGTGCCGATGATGTGACAGGGCAGATTATATATGCCGATGGCGGCGCAAATTTACGCAGCTACGACCGCGATTTCCTGTATCTCTAACGCGTCTGGCGGATCCGCCACACGCGAATACCGTCACCGCGCGGTGCCATGGGTATGATCCATTCCGGCGCGCGTCCGGCAGCGATCTGCCCATACAGTCCATCAGGCACGGTCCGCTGATAATTCTGCATTTCAGGTTCATCGCTGCACACCGCAATATGCGTAATGCCGTGCTGCGCCAGCACGCGGCGTGCGTCATCGGGCGCGCTGCGGAAAGCGAGAATATGGCTGCGCATTCCGGCAATGTTGCGGTGATGGCTGCTGGCCAGAACGCTGTGCGGGGTGGTGAGCAATATTTTGGGGCCGAGATTGAACGGCGCCGCAATACGCGATCCCTTTGGCAGATCGCCAAGCGCCATTACGGATTCAGGTGCGGCGCATCGCTCCAACGCAATTTCCGGCGCGCCGCCCGCCTCTGATGCTTTAACGTCATCGGTGCCATCGAACAGCGCGAACGCCTGCCCGATCACAGCGCCGGGCAGCATCAGGAACAGTATCAATGCAACACAGCCAATGTGGCGGTGCGCGGCGTCTTCACGCTTATATCTTTCAAACAGTGCAGAAACCGCAATCGCCATCGGCACGATCGCAAAGGCAGCTGCCACGGAGACTGTCCGAAACACCAGCATGGTCAACGCGGCAGAAACAATCACGAACAGCATGATTTGCCGAAGCTGCCTGCGCGCGCGTCCGGCCAGCTGCGCATCAACCCACCACGCCGCGGCAAGCGCGCAGAGCAGGCCAGCCGCCAGAGCCATCGTGCGCGCGTCCGCTTGCTGCCAGATCGGCAGGCCTTCGGAAACCAGCGCATACCAATGATCGCGCACCAACGGATCAAGGCTGGCAAACGCCCCGCCCGCACATTGCGGCGCGATCGCAAGAAGCACAGCCAGCGCAGCCGCGCCCGTCACAGCAAGTGCGCCGAAGCGTAGCAGCCGGAACCGCGGTGCCGCATATATCGCGGGCAGCAATATCGCCGTCGCTGCTGCAATGGCAGACAGATGCGGCGTGCTGACAACATCGCAGGCGGCCACAACAGAAAATGGCGAGCCACTGGTGGCAAAATACAGCGCGAAACTGACAGCGGCAAAGCTGGCCATGCCGAAGAATAACCGCCGCCCGGCCTGTTCGCGCATTGCCCACTGCCACCCGCAAAAGCCGAAAAACGCCGCCGTCATCGGCGCACCTTCCAGCGATATATGCAGCCATGTCGCAAGCGCCGCGCCCATGACAATCCCGGCTGCCCGTTGGCGCGGCCACAATAACGTCCACAGCGCCAGCGTCGCCAGTACGATTTGCCAGCCATGGTGATCAATCCGCATCGGTCGCAATTGCAGCAGCAGCGGCGGGGCCGTGAGCGTCATCAATATCGCTGCCAATGCGGCCTGCTGTCCGGCGATCTTCAAAACGATCCGGCCCAGCATCCATGCAACCAGCAGCAGGCATCCCAATGGCACGATTAACCCCGCCGCGATTTCCGCTGCGGGCTGGCCAATTACCGGGGCAAGCAACAGGATGATCAATGCAAGCGGCAATTCGATCAGGCGCGACCAATGCATCGGCGCGCCTTCGGGTGGATTCAACCTATATTGCGCAGTATCGAACCAGCCCTGCCCGGCCAGAAAATCGCGCAGTTGAACCATCCGAAGCTGATCGTCAGGATCCCATCCTGCACCGCTGATAATATTGGCCCAGCCGGTGACGATCAACAGCAATGATACCATCGCCCACGCGATAAGCATCGGCAGAAACGGGAAATGCTTACCGTTCACATCAGGAATGGATACTGCATCGCGCACCGTTAATCACTGCTGCCCTTATGTTTGAGATACAGCCACGGAACGCGCGTCGGATCATGCTGCGTGCGTTGGTGCCGATCAAAATAGGGCGGCATATGATCGCCGACAATCAGTATATCCGTGTCCGGAAAATCCGCTGCTGCGAACTCTTTCGCCAGCGCGGCATCGGTATCGTCAAATATCGCATATTGGCGGCAGATTTGCGGAAAATTTTCCGCAAGTGACGCAGAGATACGCGCGCAATTATCGACATTCAGGTTCAGCCCCGGCGGCACAGGCAAATGGGCATTGACCGTCAACCAGTATAGAAATGTCGGCTTGCTGGCGTTGCGCAATGCCGCGCCAATTTGCGCAGGAACGTCGCGGTCACACACGCCGGCAAAAACGCCGCCGCATTTGCGTGCGCCCGCTGCGTTCAGATCGCCGGCAAAACGGGCCTCGGCAAATCCGACATTCGGATACCATGTTTCGCGATCAAAAAACGGTGCGACAAAGCTATGCATGGCGAGCGTGTGATAGCCCTTTGCTGCAAGTTTCGCGGGCAGGCAGGTTGCATCAGCCTGATCGACCAGGTCATAATAATCGCCCCATCGCCCGCAAAGCTCGCGCACTTCACCGGCGGTGGTGCTGTTGTAATAGCGCGTTGTGCCCTGCTGCAAATCATACCGCGCAGTGATGGCGCTGTTATCTTTGAACTGGCGGAAAAGCAGCCGGTCCATCTCTGCATTGTCCTTAGGCACGCCAAGCGATTCTACAATCACGATGACCAGATGCCGTTTGCCGTCAGCACGGGCCGCGATATCCGATTGCTGCGCGGCGCTGCTGAATGCTGTGCCTGCCGGTGCCGCGCGGAAATAATGCCCGCGCATATCCCGGCCCATAAACGCATCCGCGCTCGCCCATAGCAACGTGACGGCGATAGCGACAAGCAAGAGCGTGGGGCGTTTGATATCCATATCGCGGCGCATTACCCGCCATGCCAGCAGCAATACACATGCTACCACCGCGAACACGCCGATATATTCCAGCGAATTTGCCGGTTTCAGCTCAAGGAAAAATTGTATCGAATACAGCAAAGACGACATCGTCAGGCTAAACAATCCGCCGACAAATTTCAGCAATGTCCACACGGTAAACGCGACAAAAGCGCTATAGCGCACCCAGAATGCAAAGCGTTTGACGATCAGGCCGATCAATCCGGCGATCAGAATATCAATCTGCCGCGGGGGCGCACCGACAAACCATAATGCCGCAAAGGCGCCGTTCGCCATCACGATCCAGATCAGCAGCCAATTGCCCAGCCGCCGATAATCGGCATCGATATCAGGCCACGAAAATAAGGGGCGCTGCGCCGCGATCATTTGAATATAGCCCATCTGCGCAGTGCATATACCGCAAAGAAGCTGACGAAAATCGCAGCAGCTTTCGCGATGACCGGAGCAGAACCGGCGAGCGTCATGGCTTCGACTATTCCCACAGTAATCACCAACCCCAGCACAGCCGAGGCTATGAAGCCGAGCCGTTGATACTGTAGCGCCGCCCCATCGCGTTTCTTGCCGGGGAAGACAAAGCTGGATGAGATTAGCCAATGCACGCCGATACCGGCTGAATAGCCGATCGCAGACGCAAAGCCTGCATCGACCAACATCGCGACCAGCACCATGAACAATGCCACATCGAACGCGAGGCTGATGATACTGGCAATCAGATAACGGGTAATTGAAAACCGGTTCAGCGCAGCAAGCGGACCGGGGAGATTTCCTACCCAGACGCCGATTGCGCTGCGCCGATCAACATGCCTGCGCTGCATCGCGTTACGCAGCCTTGCTTACATCATCACCAGCGTCACCGCCTTTGGCAATGCGTTTTGGCACATCGCGTTCGGATAACAACGCAGCGGCCTGCCCTTCGGACAATTGCCCGTCAGAAAGGTCTACGCCTTTTGCAACCGATGGATCGGCAATGCTTTGCTGATCACCTTCGTCGCCGGCTTCATGATATTCGGCATCTTCGTTCACGTTCCAGATATTATAGACACGGCTACCCGCGGCGATATTTTCAACCGTCAGCATTGCCGTCATCATCGCGTGATCTTGATTGTTATAGCGGTGCATGCCGTTGCGCCCCACCATATGCAGCGACGGGAATTTCTCTTCCAGCTCACCGCGCATGATCTCGACATTCTTTGCATAGGCATCATCATAAACCGGATATGCTTTTTCCTGACGCACCACGGCGCCGCCGACAACATCGTCAGGATTGCACAAACCCAAAATGGCCATTTCTTTCTTCGCAAGTTCGATCAGTTCATCGTCGGACGAATCCCACAGCTGATCATTTTCAAAACAGAAATATTCAAGGCCGACACAGGCAATATCCTTGTCCGGCACCATTTCGGGTGACCAGCTACGGAAATTCTGTACCCGGCCAACCTGCACCTGATCATCATGGATATAAATCCAGTTATCGGGAAACAGCTCATCGGATTTGATCATCAAAGCCACGGTGAGGAAATCGCGATATTTAAGATCGGAAGCCTCCGGAATACATGTCGGCAGTGGATGGATACGTGCCGCCAGTTCCCGCATCGGCGCGGAACTGATGACATGCTTTGCGGTGATAACAGCCTCGCCGCCGCCCGCTTTCGTCGCGCTCATCCGCCAGTTACCATCGGCATCCTGTGATAATTGTTTGAAACTGTGGCCCATCAATACGTCATTGCCCGCATCACAAACAGCGTCGCGTGCAGCATCCCACATCATGCCGGGGCCAAGCCGGGGATAGCGGAATGTTTCCAGCAGCGTCTTTGTCTCCATCCCGTCATTCGGGCGCTTGTTCAGGCCCAGCGAACGTTTCAATCCGTCGGTCACGGCACTCCAAAGCGACAGTCCTTTGATACGCTGCGCTGCCCAATCGGCGCTCATTTCGTCACAGGGCATGCCCCACACCTTTTCGGTGTAGGTCTTGAAAAAGATCGAATACAGCTTGTGACCGAACTGGTTGACCGTCCAGTCTTCAAAGCTTTTCGGATTGTTATTGGGAAATACCTTCGCCTTGGCATAGCTGAGCATGCACAATGTCGACCGGAATATGCCCAGATTCCAAAGCGCCTCAAACGCCCGCAGCGGATAGCTGTAGAATTTGCCTTCATAGTAAATGCGGCTCATCCGGGGACGCTGGATAAAATCGTCGGGCAGGATTTCATTCCACAGATCGACGACTTCCTGGCTTTTGGAAAAGAACCGGTGCCCGCCAATATCGAAACGGTATCCGTCAACTTCCACCGTGCGGCTGATCCCGCCGACATAGCGTTCGTCCTTTTCGATAACGCTTACGCTATAACCCTTTTTTGAAAGCAGGTAAGCTGCAGTCAATCCGGCAGGTCCTGCGCCTATTATCGCGACATCCACTGCTTCATTCGTCTTGGCCATCGGTCTTTCCCTTATATCCTGCAAAATTTCAGATTGCTAAGAAAGCAGTGCAGGAAATAGGCTAATAGATGGTTAACACCGCGTTAGGTAAATCGTCCTGAAACGGGAATTGATGCGATGCAGCGTAATTCGCTTGCTATTTAACAATCGCGTCGCCATATGCCGGTTCAAGCGCATGAGGCGAGCGAATGAACGCACGCACATCGGCAGCGTGAAAGCAGCGGTTTCAAACACCGGTCAATGCTATCGCCGATCGAACGAGATGCGCACGCCACTCGAGGCTTCCCACATCACGCGGGGTTGTTTCCAACGAACCGGCCGGATTTGAAACCCGGATTGCCGCGTTCGAACAACCACTGCTGCGTCTGCCGTGCCGATTGTCGGCTTTGGCCACGCGCATGCATTCTATATTGAAAGATTATTTATGAGTTATTTTGAAGAGCTGGGCCTTGCCGAGCCAATCCTTAAAGCCTTATCCGCGACCGGATATGACACGCCAACGCCCATTCAGGCGCAGGCTATCCCGCCATTGTTGAAAGGCCGCGATCTTTGCGGTGTAGCGCAAACAGGCACCGGTAAGACAGCGGCGTTCGCGCTGCCATCGCTCGATTATTTTGCGAATAATATCCGCCCGCGTGAACCCAAATCCTGCCGCATGCTGGTGCTTTCCCCCACGCGCGAGCTGGCAGCGCAGATTGCTGACAGTTTCCGCACATATGGCAAGTTTCTGGGGCTGACCGTGCAATGCGTGTTCGGCGGCAAACCGGTGCATACGCAAAAGAAAAAGCTGCTGGGCGGGACCGATATTCTGGTCGCGACGCCCGGCCGGCTGCTCGACCTGATCGAACAACGGGCATTGACGCTCGATAATGTCGAAATTTTCGTTCTCGACGAAGCCGACCAGATGATGGATCTTGGCTTTATCCATGCGTTGAAACGCGTGGATTCACTGCTGCCGAAAAAACGCCAGAGCCTGTTTTTCTCCGCCACCATGCCCAAGAAGATCGCGGAGCTGGGCAATCGTTTCCTGAACGATCCGGTGCGCGTGTCGGTGACACCGCAAGCCACCACCGCCGAACGCGTCGAGCAATATGCGACCTTCGTGAACCAGAAGGAAAAGCAGGCGCTGCTAAACCATAAGCTGACCGATCCTGACATTGAACTGGCGCTGGTATTCACCCGCACGAAGCATGGGGCCGACCGCGTGGTCCGCCATCTGGCAGGTGCCGGAATTGAATCGCGCGCCATCCACGGTAACAAATCACAGGGGCAGCGCACACAGGCGATGCAGGATTTCCGGTCTGGCAAGATCAAGGTTCTGGTCGCAACCGACATTGCGGCGCGCGGCATTGACGTGCCCGGTGTCAGCCATGTTTTTAATTTTGAATTGCCCAATGTGCCTGAACAATATGTTCATCGCATCGGGCGCACAGCGCGCGCTGGCAAGGAAGGCGAAGCGTTTAGCTTTGTCGCCGATGATGAACGGCAATATCTTAAAGACATTGAACGTTTGACCAAAGTGCGGCTCGCCAATGTGAAGCTGCCCGAAGGCTTTCGTGAGATGGTGTCGGCGCTTCCCAAGCCGCAGCGTGAAGAACGCAGCGAACAGCAAGGCCGTGGCCGCGGCGGAGCGCGTGGCGGGGGCCGCGGCGATAGCCGGGGACGTTCCGGCGGCGCAAGAGGCGGCAGTTTCGGCAGGGACCAGCAAGGGCGCGGCCAGAGCCGTGGCGGACAGGGACGCGGCGAACAGGGCGGCAATCGCAGCGGTAGCCGCGAAGACGGACAGCGCAGCTTTTCGCGTGATGATCGCCCGCGCCGCGCAGAAGGCGAGCGCAGCGAAGGCGGCGCGCGCGCCAACCAGCGCGATGATAACCGGCGGGGCGATAGCTCGCGCGGCGGAAATTATCGTAATGATAAACGCAGCGATCAACGCAGCGATGGCCGCAATTCGGGAGGCCGCTCGGAAGGGCAGCTCAAAACACGCAGCGATAACCGTAGCGAGCGTAATGATCGTCCCGAAGGGCGCGGAAATTCGTCGCAGCGCGATGACGGTCCGAACGCCAACCGGCCCAAGCGCAACAGCCACAAACGCGGCGGACCGCCATCTGCGGCGCGCGATGGCGGTGAAGGAAAACGCCGTAACTATGGCCCGAAAAAAGGCGGTCACGCGGGGCAAGGCGGCCAGCCGAGCCGGGGCGGACAACGTCACGGCAGCGGCAATGGCCAGCGCCGTTCAGGCTAAAATCTACGGACATGCGCCGCCCTGCGGGTAAACCGGGGGCGGCGCTTTTAGTGGCGGAAGTGGCGCATTCCGGTGAGCACCATCGCAAGCCCGGCGGCGTCTGCTGCTGCAATAACCTCATCATCGCGCATTGATCCGCCGGGTTGAATAACCGCGGTGGCGCCCGCTTCCACAGCGGCCATCAATCCGTCGGCGAACGGGAAAAACGCATCGGATGCAACGGCACTGCCGTTCGTCTTGGGCGCGGCCCAACCATAGGTTTCAGCAGCTTCGGCGGCTTTTGCAGCGGCGATCCGCGCGCTGTCGCGGCGGTTCATCTGGCCAGCACCGACGCCAGCCGTCGCTCCGTCCTTGGCATAGACGATGGCGTTCGACTTCACATGTTTGGCAACCGTCCATGCAAATCGGCAATCGGCCATTTCCTGTTCGGTAGGCGCACGTTTCGTCACGATTTTCAGATCGTCCTCCCCGATTGCACCATTATCCCGCGATTGCACCAGCAGCCCGCCGCTGATGGTTTTCATCGTGAATCCATCCCGGTCCGAATTCGGCAATTCCCCGGTTAGCAGCAAGCGCAGATTTTTCTTTTTGGAAAAGACAGCGCGGGCGGCATCGTCAGCATCAGGCGCCGCGACCACTTCGGTAAATATCTCGGTAATCGCCTCGGCTGTCGGCCCATCCAGCGGACGGTTCACAGCCACAATTCCGCCAAAGGCAGACACGCTGTCGCATTCCAGCGCCATGCGGTAGGCATCAATCAACGTATCCGCACTGGCGACGCCGCACGGATTGGCGTGTTTGACGATCACAACAGTTGGCGGCCCGCCGGCAAATTCGGCGACCAGCTCCAACGCGGCATCGGCATCGTTGAAATTATTGTAGCTCAGCTCCTTGCCCTGCAACTGCTCAGCGCCCACCAGCGCGCCTTCGCCTGCGCTATTTCCTGAATAGAACGCCGCCTGCTGATGCGGATTTTCGCCGTAGCGCAACGTTTGTTGCAACGTGAAACTGATCGGCAACGTTTGCGGAAACGGCGTTGCGGCCATCGCGTCTTCGCCCAGCGGGTTGGTATAGGCATCATCCCATGCAAACCAGTTCGCAATCGCGGCATCATACGCCGCCGTGGCAGCATATGCCTTTGCCGCCATGCGCGTGCGAAAGCCCAGATGGGTCGCGCCGCCCGTCTCCTCCATCTCGGCAATCAGATTATCATAGTCTGATGGGTCGGTTATGATGGTAACAAAATTGTGATTTTTCGCAGCACTGCGCACCATGGATGGCCCGCCAATATCGATATTCTCGATAATCTCGTCGCGCTCTGCCCCGCGAGCCACTGTCTGCGCAAACGGATAGAGATTGACGACCACCAGATCAATTGCGCCAATGTCATGCGCCTTCATCGCGTCTGCATGTTCCGGATTGTCGCGCACCGCGAGCAGCCCGCCATGCACTTTGGGATGCAGCGTTTTAACGCGGCCATCCATCATTTCAGGAAAACCGGTCAGATCGGAGATATCGACGACTTTCAGGCCCGCTTCTCGCAGCGCCTTTGCCGTGCCGCCGGTTGATACCAGCTCAACATCACGTTTCGCAAGCGCCAGCCCCAACTCGGCAAGCCCTGCCTTATCCGACACCGAAAGCAGGGCGCGTTTGATTTTCACTTCACTCATATACTGCAAATTCCCACGTGCTAAAACCTATCCCAAAAACCTGAATTGCCAGCCCACCGATAGCCCGCCCTTGTCGGTTTCGGCCGCCACAATGATCTGCTGTGTCGGGTGAGGATTCCCGTCGCCATCGACCCACAGGCTGTCGTCGATTTCCACTCTGCCGCCGCCTGCTGCGAACAGCCACGACGTGCCGTTGGCCAACCGTAAAATGAACGCGCGTTCATTCTCACCCGCCGCTATTTCTATATTTGGCCCGATATGGAACCGCAGATATGATGTTACGCCTTCTTTTGGCCTGCCGCTTTTGATCCCCCTGCCAGCGGGCAGCAGGATATCCTCCCCGCGCAGTTCCAGACCGTCGCTGCGCATGATCAGCAACCGGCTGTGCAGGAAACCGAAATTGCGCGCATAGCCATCATGGCTACATTCGATCCGCGTCGCTTTTTCAATGTCACGGCGTTCCAGCTCTACCTCGGTCACGCCTTTGCCCAGTTGCCCGCCGGGCAGGATGGCCGTGCTGTTCGTGTCGTCGATACACAGCGTGGAATGCGCCGCCGTTGTGCGAAGCCCGCGCGCCAGCGTTGCCGGGATGCTGGCCCCCACCAGCCCCGATCCGCCGCAGTTCACGAGATCGGAAGAGCACACGTCTGAACTCCAGTCACACTTGAATCTCGTATGCCGTCTTCTGCTTGAAAAA
>ENA-ORXU01000667-ORXU01000667.1-marine-metagenome-genome-assembly--contig:-NODE-667-length-36391-cov-4.242882_pt1 | contig 36391 bp, 29 predicted proteins | sample MGYA00237869_ERZ511484 | MGnify/ENA metagenome assembly ERZ511484 | reverse complement strand
TAGTCGGCACCAACGAATCATCTGGATCCTCCCCCATCCGAACCACAACCAAATTTAAACTCGGAACTACTTGTACCAACTGGGCATTTTTTCCGATTCCGGCTATCAAATCATCCGGAGCATTGGGTACGAGCTTTCCGGGAAATTGAATTTGTGATTGAGGCAGCATGTATGAGTCACCACTATTTAGCCACCATAGGTAACCATACGCCTCATTTAAACTTTGGGAAGCTGTGACCATATTTTCGAAATAATTGCCATCATTCAAAACTATAGTTTCATCCCAAGTTCCACGATTTAAAATAAATAGACCAAAACGCGCCATAGATCTCGCAGTGCTAAAATAAACATGATTTTCACCCAAATAAATCCAACGACCGTCCATCCCAATCGGATCTCGTAATACTTGATTAAAATATTCATCAAACGTAAATCCACTCGCTGCTGAAACAATATCATGCGTCAATGTGTATGGACCATTGTGATATGCCCACCGCTCTCCTGGCGGCACTAAATATGTCAAACATGCAGACTCGGTGCAGTCTGAATTTCCTCGCGTATCATCTAGTCCGGTCGTCATCGAAATATGATGCCTAATTTTTATCGCATCCTCCTGAACGTTAGTGAGCGAACTCCACCCACCACCTAAATATGTTGACGACGAATCTTCAACATCTAATAACCCCTCATCTTCTGCAATGCCTATCAGTGCACTCGCAAGTGACTTTCCTGCAGATGCCCAATACCACTGACTATTTTTAGTAAATGTTTGATTTGACAAGTCTTCACCAAAATATTCTTCTAAAACAATCTTACCCTCTTTTAAAACGATAAATGCCCGAGTATTACTGGATTGTAAAAAGGTCCGGAAAGAATCGAGTTGAGATTGTCGTATCTCTGCCAACATATTTTCATGTGCCTCCCACTCATCAGAGTCGTTTGGTGGAAAATAAAATGAAGGATTTATAGGGTTGGTCGGCACGAAGTCAGGTGTCTCATCACCTGAACATCCCAGCAATATGAATATTGAAATAAAACTAAATAGCCACAAAATGTTTTTCATGTGACTTAGATGTGATTTAATCAATAGGGTTTAATAAAAAAAGATTAAATATTTAATGAAAACCATGAAACAAATACCCTGCTAAAGAAAAATATGTTTTGTCAATAGTTAATGCGCAGCCACGGTGATCGCCTTGCCTTCCTTCATTTGACGCTGCATTTGCTTCACGGTGAGCGTTGATCCATCTGGACTCCAACCGGGAGGGCCGAAGATGTACATAAATGCCTCTTTGATACTCTTTGATTTGCGGACATCATTAAATATGTCGCGATACTCATGGGTCAAAATGACGATTGGGTTGTGGGAATGTGGTGCATGAATGACACCGTATTTCACGTCCACATCCTCGTCATATGCCTTCCACGTTCCAAACATTTTATCAAAAATATTTAAATACCCGCCATGATTTTTATCGAGATACTCAAGATTCTGCGCATGGTGCACCTGATGCATGGTGTGCGTATTCATGAACTTTTCTAAAAATCCCATTTTAGGTACATATACGGTATGTAATTGAAATTGCCAGAGCGCTTCTATTCCAATACAAAATACAATCATGCCTGGATGAAATCCGATAGCCGCCATCCACATGTAAAAGAGTGGCTTGTACATAATAGTGAACCAGCCATTGCGAATGCCTGTCCCCAAATTGAAATGATCAGAAGAATGATGCACAATATGTGCCGCCCAGAAAAATCGGACTTCATGATTGGCCCGATGAAACCAGTAATAACTCAAGTCATCACAAAACTGGCAAATCAGCCACACGTACCATGCCCAACCGAAAGAAGTATAACCTAGAAAATTTGTTCGCACGCCATCGACGACCGGATTGCACAATTCATATACAAGATTAAATACCACAATGGCTGAGATGAGTTCGATCAACGGCGCGATCACCAAGGTACCTGCTCCCATCGAAAAACTAGAAAGCAAATCTTTCCAATCGTACAATCGATCATCTTCGCGTGACTTACTATAGACAAGCTCTAAGAGGATCAACGCAATAAAAACAGGGCCTCCATAAATTAGGGGATTCGTTAAATCCATATGATCGTGATTTTAGCCGCGCAAGATAGACATTGAATCAGAGTTGTCTGACCTCGCGATTAGTTTTTACCTATAAAAAATGTTTGACCCTCGATTGCCAAATGACTTTCACTAAAAATTTCCTTTGCTTCTGCCAACAAAGGAGCGAGGTCGGAGTATCTCGAGGAAAAATGTCCAATGATCAATTGACCTACGTCCGCAGCTTTAGCAAAAGTCGCCGCTTCTTCAGCCGTGCTATGCTTGGTGTCGATTGCCTTTTGTTTTAGATTCGATAAAAATGTCGCTTCGTGATAAAGTGCATTATACTTTCGAACAGCGTCTACGAGTTCGGGCGCATAAGCGGTATCAGAAAAATATGCATACCGAATTGGAGGTAATGGGGGCAGCGTAAATACCTCATTCGATAAAACTTTACCCTGTGGATCTGTCCAGTCAGCACCCTTTTGAATAGCTCCTCTAGATGCTATTTCAACATCGTATTCATCAAATATTCCTGGCTTTATTCGGAGAGCTGGATTCTTCCATTCAAATAAAAATCCAGACGTAGGGATGCGATGATGCAACGGTTGTGTTGTCACCTTCATTTTATCGGTGTCGATAAGGACTTGCTTTTCATCGGCATCAAACTCATGGATCACCATATCAAAGTTCAACGGATTTCCCGTGATAAAGACAGAATAATCAATGAATTTTTTCAAGCCCAATGGACCATAAATCGTCAAAGGTCCTTTTCGTCCATGATGGTTATAAGATGTAATCAATCCCGGCAAACCATATATATGATCACCATGCAGATGTGAAATGAAAATGGTAGAAATTTTTGATCTACGAATATTGAAATTACTCATTTGCAATTGCGTCCCTTCACCGCAGTCGATGAGTATCAATTCGTTATCAATATGTAGCACCTGGGCGCTTGGATGTCGCCCCTGCGCCGGCAAGGCGCTATTAGATCCGAGGATAGTCAGTTGCACCTCCATTGGCGATGCTACTCTTCTTCCATTGCATCCGAAAGATTTCGTTCGATTTCTTCTAGAAACACAAAATCAATCGATTCTTGAATGGTAGGAATGATTTTCAAAATGGTTTCGAGTCGAGATATCTCGATGATTTTTTTGACGCCGGGTTGCAATTCTCCTCCGATGACAAATGCACCATAGTCTGTCCAAAGCCTATTTGCTGTCAAGATGGCACTCAACCCTGACGAATCGACGTATTGGACTTGTTGCAAATCCAAGATCAAATTCTTCACTCCCTCATTCCGTAGAAAAATGAATTCTGACTTCAAATTCGGAGATATAAGACTGTTCAAATTGTCTTCCTCAAGTTTGAGTATAGAATATCGCTCTTCTTTATTAATACTATATTTCATAAGTTGTATTTAGTCTGCGGTCGGCAAATATAGCGATTATGCGATAATGCTCTAACCTCGATTTCATAAGGGATTCAGGCATTCTATTGCAATCCAGTCCAGACCTCAATTTCATCGGATCGAAACGATAAAAAAATGTTTCATCAACAACTTCACACTAGGTCATGCGATGTGTCACAAGCCATTTCATCAAAATATTTAATCAATCAAATACCCTTATCTATCCGATCGTCATGATGTTAAATGCTGTTAAAAGATGACGGAGTAGCCTTATTACGTGATCAATGGTCTCACTTTTGCGTTATGAATAGCAACTAGAAAAGTGAGGTGTGATATAAAATATCGTATCACTTTTTTCATCAGTCTCCAAAGGGGGACGAAAATATTATCTTAGTGCGGAATTATAAAATAAAGGGAGCTACCGGATGAATAGGAAATTTTCAACGAAAGTCAGAGAGATCATCGGCAAGAGCAAAGAAGAAGCTCGCCGATTGGGCAGCCACTATGTAGGAACAGAACATTTAGTGTTGGGTATGTTGGAAGACAACCAAAATCTACCTATCACTGTCCTTAAATCATTGGAAATCAATTTAATAAAATTGAAATCGTCGCTAGAAAAAGCTAGTCTGGCGTCAAATAAAGAAGTCACACATGTGAATGTGGGAGATTTCAAATTGAACAAACATGCAGAGAAAGTCTTGAAAGTTACTTTCCTCGAGGCGAAGATGTTTGGGCAGGAAGAAATCAGCCCTGAGCACTTAATGTTATCGATTTTAAAGCATGATCAAAACGTTGCGAGCAACGTATTCAAAGAATTGGGTATCAACTATGACGGTTTCCGCTCAGAATTGGAGTTCGTCATGCATGAGGATGAAATGGAGGAATTAGAATTTTTCTCGCAGGCGCAGGATTCAGATGTGCCATATGAGGAAGAGGGCAATCAAGGGAAATTTTCATCGAAAAAAGGTGCGACAAAATCACGAACGCCTGTGCTCGACAATTTTGGCCGAGATGTCACCAAGTTGGCCGAGGAGGATAAACTAGATCCGATCATCGGACGTGACACTGAAATTGAACGTGTCTCGCAGATATTGAGTCGACGTAAAAAGAACAATCCGATCCTAATTGGAGAACCGGGTGTGGGTAAAACTGCCATCGTCGAAGGTCTCGCTTTACGCATCACGCAGAAAAAAGTGTCGCGAAATCTTTTCAATCGTCGAATCGTCATGCTCGATCTAGCAGCTTTAGTCGCCGGTACGAAATATCGAGGTCAGTTTGAAGAGCGCATGAAAGCAATCATGAATGAGCTCGAAAAATCACGCGACGTCATATTATTTATCGATGAAATACATACGATTGTTGGTGCTGGAGGTGCGACGGGTTCGCTCGATGCATCCAATATCTTTAAGCCAGCGCTGGCTCGTGGTGAGTTGCAATGTATTGGTGCATCTACGTTAGATGAGTATCGTCAATACATTGAAAAAGATGGAGCACTTGATCGCCGGTTTCAAAAGGTCATGGTCGAGCCGCCTTCAGCTGAAGAGGCACACCATATCCTACAAAATATCAAAGCGAAGTACGAGGAGTTTCATAATGTGACGTATTCCGATGAGGCGATTGAGGCTTGTGTGCGCTTGAGTGATCGATATGTGAGCGACCGGTTCCTACCGGACAAAGCGATTGACGTCATGGACGAGGTCGGAGCTCGCGTGCACTTGAAAAATATTCATGTGCCGAAACATATCGAAGAATTAGAAAAGAATATCGAGGATATCAAATTCTTGAAAAATAAAGCTGTGAAAAATCAGCAGTATGAAAAGGCAGCAGATCTGCGCGATCAAGAGTCACGGTTGCTGCGTCAACTCGATGAAGCGAAAGTGACTTGGGATGAAGAGGCCAAAACGAAGCGATACCCTGTAGATGAGGAGGATATAGCGGAAGTGGTCGCGATGATGACTGGAATACCAGTGAATCGGGTCGCACAAAGTGAGTCGAATAAACTGGTCAGTATGCAAGCTGATTTGCAGAAAGTCATCATCGGTCAAGATCCGGCTATCGACAAGGTGGCGCGTGCCATTCAGCGAAATCGTGTTGGTTTAAAAGATCCATCGAAACCTATTGGTTCCTTTATATTTCTTGGGCCAACCGGTGTTGGTAAGACTGAGCTAGCGAAAGCACTTGCTCGATATATATTCGATTCTGACGATGCGCTTATACGTGTAGACATGAGTGAGTACATGGAAAAATTCTCACTTAGCAGATTGATTGGAGCGCCTCCGGGATATGTTGGATATGAAGAAGGCGGACAATTGACGGAGAAAGTCAGACGTAAGCCATATTCAGTCATCTTACTTGATGAAATAGAAAAAGCACATCCTGACGTATATAATATATTACTGCAAGTATTGGACGATGGTCAACTGACCGATGGTCTTGGTCGGAAAGTAGATTTTAAAAATTCACTGATCATCATGACATCGAATATTGGTGTACGTCAATTGAAAGATTTTGGACAAGGTGTTGGTTTTGCCACGAAAGCCAGACAAGAAGCCGCAGAAGAACATTCAAAGAGTGTGATTCAAAATGCGCTGAAGCGAACGTTCTCACCCGAGTTCTTGAACCGGATAGATGACGTGGTTGTCTTCAACAGCTTAGGTCAGGATGAAATCTTTAAGATCATCGATATCACGCTCGTAGATTTGTACAAGCGGCTCGAAGGCATGGGTTATGGGTTAGAGCTGAGTGACAAGGCCAAGGAGTTTGTGGCCAAGAAAGGTTACGATCCTCAATTTGGCGCACGTCCGCTACACCGTGCCATCCAAAAGTATATCGAAGACCCTCTCGCTGAATTCATTCTCTCTGAGACGCCAGAAGAAGGCAGTAAGCTCAAAGCGAATATGAATGAGGACGACACTGGGCTCGTCATTGAGCTATCGCAGGTTGTCGATACGGATGTCGAATAGATAAAATTAAGTCAGTTCCAATGAAAACGCTTATCTTCAAGGCGGTTTCATTGGAACTCATTGCTACAATAATGCATTCATACATGTGAGTCATAAGGTGTAGCCACCTGAACTCATTTATTATTCATAAAACGAAAAACATTTGGCTAGAAGAAGATCAAAACGTAAACCAGAGAAAAAGAAAGTTTCCTTTCTGATCAATGATCAGATACGTGTACCAAAAATCCGACTTGTCGGAGACAATTTTGAAGAAATAGGCGCAGCAGTCGGACAAAAAATTGACGCTGGCGTGTATCCTACAAAAGCCGCCTATCAATGGGCGCAAGAATTAAATCTCGATTTAGTTGTCATTTCTCCCAAAGCAGACCCACCGGTTTGCAAAATTATTGACTACAATAAATTCCTTTATCAACTCAAGAAGAAAGAGAAGGAGTTAAAAGCAAAAACTGCGAAGACTGTCGTGAAAGAAATCCGGTTCGGACCGAATACGGATGACCATGACTTTGAATTCAAATTGCGTCATGCGAAAAAATTCCTGGAAGATGGAGCGAAGGTGAAAGCCTATGTGCATTTCCGCGGACGTACAATTGTATTTAAAGATCGCGGTGAATTATTGCTGTTGAAATTCCTAAAAGAATTAGAGGAATACGGAGCTGCAGAAGCATTGCCTAAAATGGAAGGCCGTCGGATGAATGTGATTATTCAGCCGAAGAAGTCGAAGAAGTCTAAATAAGATTGGCTGTTAGCAATTGGCTGTTGGCTTTTGGCTGTTGGCAAACATGTGCGAGATAATTCCGTTGTTGTGTGTCTCGTCAATTTTCGCTGCTGACAGAGGGTAAACTGAATGCTGTAAAGAGCGTCGGTGGAGTGAAGTGAACGTCAGTACAACACCTTGAGGTATTCAAATTCCAAATTTGCAAATGATCCTTTTTCGAGCACTGAAAATTTATTACAAATCTTATTGTATTTTATAATTTCAATTTTTGTTGGTTGAAATTGATGTACTTCACGCTCGAACTAGCGCAACAAGCAATTGTATTTTAATGAGTAATTGAAAAAATGTCACGTAACATTAATTTATTGATACTCGCGGCGGGCGCATCTGTGCGTCTTGGTGAGCCGAAGCAATTACTGTCCTTTGGTTCAAGTACTTTGTTAGGCCATGTGATTAGACAGGCGATTGAAAGTAAGCTTGGACGTGTGACTGTTGTTCTTGGTGCCAACCGCGATGACATATTCCCTTCTATCGAAAAATTAAATTGCAATGTTCATCATTTCGAACGCTGGGTTGAAGGCATGGGCAGCTCTCTAGCATTTGGCTTGGAAGTGAGCGAACAACCGGACGATGAAGCCGTGATTGTGTTGATGGGGGATCAACCTTTTCTCACAGCAGCAGTCTTACAAGATATTTATCAAACTTATAAAAATGAAAATGCTGGGATTGTTCGTTCAGCGTATCGTAAGGATTTTGGGCCGCCAGTATTGTTTGATAAAAAACTATTTCCCGAATTAAAAAAATTAAATGGAGAACAAGGTGCGCAGTCCATCGTATTAAATCATCTTGACGTGACTCGCCAAGTTTCATTTCCAAAAGGAGATATTGATATTGATGCGCCGGATGACTTGGTATATTTGAAAGATAAATAATAAAGTGCGATTAGCAGTCAAATGTTGCTAGAAGCGCTTTTTTATTAGCGCGACTGACCGGTATATTTTTTCCGTCAGTTAATTCTACAAAATAACCGTCTTCCGAATGATACCGCGTGATGGCCTCGATGCACACGGCATGTGATTGATGTATACGAATGAATAAGTTCTTAGGTAATTTATTAAAAACCATCTTGAGGACTTGACTAACCATTCGGCTCGATCCGTCACTTAAAAATATTCGCGTATAGTTACCCTGCGCTTCCAAATGCATGATTTGTGCCGGAGATAAAAACTCAATTCCATGCTGAGAAGTAACAGATATCTTAGCAGTTTTTTTTGTATTCAATTCTTCCAGTCGTTCGATCTGCTTCCTTAAAAGGTCGATTTGGCTCGATAAATTATTTTCAATCTGTGATACTTTATCTGGACTAGTATTTACATGAAGCACGAAGTCCTCCGTGCGAATACGCTCATTTATTGATTTGACAACGCGCAATTGCGTATATGAAGATGTTGCTATCTGGTTTTTATTAATCGACATGACTTTGAATTATACTTTGAATAAAGAACGCATAGCATTTAAAAGGAATTAAAAAACGCCGGAATTAAAGATTTAGTCAATAACTCCGACGTCTTGAAAACGATTATTAATGTAAATTTTCCCACGATCCGTCAATACAGACACGAAGTTTTTTAGATCCAGGCGTACTCTGGAAAACTACTGTACCGTTGTTCGCTCCGCCGGCAGCACAAGCGGGCAGTGTCACTCGAGGTGCCAATTGATAGAAATCAGAAATTTTCAGTGACCCTTGAATTTCGGTATCAACGTCAACTTCCACAGTGCTTGTAGATGCATTCAGCGTAAGGAAATCGATGGCGCCACCGGGGTTTGTTACATTCGCCCATGAAATTATCATACGCGCATCACCAGGTCCTGATGAACTTGGGTCAGCAGCAATTACGAATCGATTATCTACGAAACCTGAATTGCTGAAGGTAATATGGGCTAGGTTGTCAGATGTATTATTAATATTCAAACTCGGATCTTCGAGTGTAGACAAGTCAGATATTCGCATTGATGCGCCTACTTGAACGAGGTCGGATTTCATATTTAATACTTGGCTATTGTCGACAAAAAAGGCCATTTGGTCGTCCGCACTTTCATTTAATTCCAGATATGTATCCCCATCTGCATCATTCATTCCTGCATTATATTCCCAAGTGGCTTCCCCTACTCCGTCCGTTGTAAGGATTTGACCGGGCTCACCATTTTGATTTGGCAAAGTATATTGTTTATTGATACGAAGTACACCGTCACTTGATACACCAAATTTTTGCGTTCCTGTGTAAGCCAAAACAAAAGGTTCATCAAGAATATTATCATTATCCTTTCGACCGTTGGCAGGACGAGCAACCAAAGCCCACCGATTGGTTTCGTCTGCCTTATTCTTAAACCATACACGAGTCCAACCATCGATTGCAGACGTATCATTTTCAATCATAAGTATATGTGGATCTCCTCCCGGAACATCAGAATTATGCTCTATGATTGTATGCTGAGCAGTTGAAATCATACTCGTCATTCCGAAGAATAATCCGAATAATATTGTTTTCATTAAATTGAATTTCATAATCGTTAAATTTTAGATTGTAAATAAATAATTAGTAAGTCAGTAGATTTTATTTTGAATTATCCAATGGACTATCATTGTCTAATTCCGTTGATGTGAGTTTCAAAATATTTTCAAGATCGGTTTTGACGAGTTCGAGTTGCTGGGTATTATTATTGCATTGGTTTTCCATCTCGTTCATCAAAGCTTCTGTTTCAAAAAAGATTTTTAATATCTCATCGATCACATGACAAAGGTGGGATGATTGGATATGAGATTTCCTACCCGTTTGGGTAGTTTGACATTAAATCTCTTGTGCGACAAGTACTAGCACTATTGGTTCATTTTATAGTTCTAAATCCGTGATAAGCGATTGGCTCAGTGCTAATCAACTGGTTTTCAACAATGAACGAACCTATAAGTAAAATGTCAATTTTTGCTACTGAACCAAGATTCTCAAAAAGCTGTTGTATCGATGCTTGAGTTTTATGATAGCTCCTTGGTATAAAAAATGAAGTCGATGAAAAAAGAGGATATAGGATTAATTACAAAATCTACGCGTTCGCACCGTGTTGATCGCCCGAGTCAAACTGGATTTTCGAGCCCAACGACGCATTACTCTGAACCGAGAATTGATTTGAATGAAGTGCTCGTAGAAAATTCTGATGCTACATTTTTTATCCGAATTTCAGATCATTCTTTTCATGCAATGGGCGCCGATGAAGGTGACGTTTTAGTAGTCGATAAATCAATTGATCCAAAAAATAATCAGCTTGTACTTGCGATAAGTGATGGAGAATTTAATTTGATACGATTAAATGACTCAGCTACGAAGCATATTGAGATCTGGGGAGTAGTGACTTATATTATAAAATCACAGATGAAATGATCGCCTTAGTCGACTGCAATAGTTTTTACGCATCATGTGAACAAGTTTTCCGACCGGAATTAAAAAATAAGCCTGTCGTCGTACTCAGTAATAATGATGGTTGCGTGATTGCGGCGAATAAAGAAGCTAAAGCGTTGGCACACATCCCAATGTTTCAACCAATTTTTAAAATCAAAGATGTTCTCGATAAAAATAATGTGACTTGTTTTTCTTCGAATTACACATTGTATCACGATATGTCTCAACGCGTGATGAATACTTTAAGATGCTTCTCACCGCTCGTGGAAGAATACAGCATTGATGAAAGCTTTGTGGATCTGTCGATGTACCCATCGGAAGATTTAGAAAATATCGGCATCAATATGCTAAGAACCGTCAAACATCGCACTGGTATACCGGTTGGAATTGGAATCGCTAGAACTAAATCATTGTCCAAGTTAGCGAATAAGTACGCCAAACGACAAGCTTCAAAAACGAATGTCTTTGTCGTCGATTCCGAAGAGAAACGAGTAGAGCTTTTAAGTCAGACTTTGACAAAAGATATTTGGGGCGTCGGAAAAAAACATAAAATAAGGCTTCATAAAATAGGTGTTACGACCGCATACGGTTTTTCCAAATTACCACGTGCATGGGTTCGAAAAGAAATGACTGTAGTCGGTGAGCGACTCTGGCGTGAACTTAATGATGAACCATGTCTGGAATTAAAAAATCTACCGGATTCAAAAAAAGGTATTGGGACAGCTAAGTCATTTGGAAAACGTTTAACTGATTATTCGCTAATTGAAGAAGCGTGCAGTTATTATGTAGCGGAAGTTGCTGATCTATTGCGTCAACAAAAAAGCTCCGCTGGAAAAATTGAAATATCGCTTCGGACCAATAGATTTAGCCAGACGGACCAACAATACAATCCGCACATCTCGATTGTATTAGACAAGCCTTCAAATTGTACAATTTATCTTACGAAAAAGTCTTTGGAGGGTCTTAAAAAGATATTTAAGCCAGGATTTCGCTACAAAAAGGTCGGCGTCAATTTGGTTGATTTAGTCCCCGATCATCTCATTCAAGCCAGTCTTTTCGACGATCCGCTTCATGATAAACATAAATCTATCACCAACGTCATCGACAACATCAATGATAAGTTTGGTAAGAACAAGATCAAAGTAGCCTCCGTGGGTGACCGCGAGGACGATTGGGCGCTCATCAAAGAGCATCGTAGTCCGCGATATACGACGCAGTGGTCTGAGCTGCTAACTATCGGTGGGTAGTTGGTATCGACATGATCTCACGTGCTGATGAACTCATTACTAAAATCATCGTTTTCAGCAGCTCGAACATGACGCACGCGAATGTTTGAAGCCTGGTGACCCTTCAAAATATAGCATCAACTAAATATATTTCGATTCGCTTGTCCATATACTAGAATGATATTACATTTGCCTTGCTTCTGAAGAGAGGCGTTTTACGTTCGGTAGTCCCGATATTCTTGAAATCCTCGATTTCGTAGAATGTCGTGGATGCGCGACATCACAGATGTCAGCATTCAGTTGGTTGCTGACCGTTTTATTTTGGTCCGGTAGTCCCGACATCCTAGAAATCTTTGATTTCATAGAAGGTCGTGGATGCGCGACGTCACAGATGTCGGCATTCAGTTGGTTTGGGCCGTGTTTATTTTGGTCCGGTAGTTCAGTTGGTTAGAATACCTGCCTGTCACGCAGGGGGTCGCGAGTTCGAGTCTCGTCCGGACCGCCAACTAAAGCCTCTAAGTCATTGATTTAGAGGCTTTTCTATTGATTGAATTAGGTGAAGGGGTCAAAATCAGTGTCGTTTTATTTAAGTATGCTAGTTACGTTTATTATCACCGCGCGCTTTCCTTTAATATTATCAATACCTACCCCATCGATTTTTCTCAGACTTTTCAGGGGAGGCACCAAAAAAAATCGAATCGACCCGTTGATCTAAATACTTCAAGCTGCGTCGTTCTTTCTGCTCTACAATATGATGCTACGCAGTACATGCATCTGTTGCATATGGTATCTTGCATAAAGACCAGTCATATATGAAGGACACACGGACAAAAAAAGCGTGATTACGTTATCGTTTTGTGTTAAATAAGCGTCATACCTCTATGCTCTTGAAATAAAATGGCATATCCTTTGTCTTTACGTGCTGAATATCAGAGCAATACGCTTGTTTGCGTCGTACCAAAGTACTCGTTAATATAATGAATGTAGCTAACCAAATCATTCTCTAGCAAGCCTAACGAGTCAAGTAAAGCCTGCGACTTGATCATTCAAACGCTTTTTTTGTTCAACTATTTAATTATGCTTAAATATGAAGTTTGAATTAACAATTGTATCCAAGCGATATTTGTAATGATTAGACAAGAGCTTAGCAGTTAAAATGAAACGAAAAAACAAAAGACAAGAAAAATTACTAGCATTGGCCTTTGGTATATACATGCTGATGGCCATTGTAGAGCTCTTCATTTACAATTATGCTTACAGACTGTCAGTATTTTATTTAGGCATTTTACTCCTTTTTCTATATGCTGAATTTTATTTTTCTGCGGGTATGACCATGCCTTTTCAATTCCTTTCTACACTTATAGTTCTCATTTTTTTCATGCCCTTTGATGTGATATTTGAATACCCGAATAGTGGCTGGATTAAACTCATCGCTATAGTTTCAGTTTATATTGCTTCAGTTCTAATAAAACGGCAGGTTCAAATCCATGAGAAGTTTTTTGGACGGGCTTTGAGCAAAGGGGAATTGGATGACAGTTATGATATGTTTAGCGCACAAACGATACGGTCTAATTTTCATTCGGCAACTCAGGTTTTCATTTTTACTATTGTTTTTTTTTCGTTTTGGGGATATTCGCAGATTCAGAAAGAGCCTCATAGTAAAAATAATTTTGAAATATCGCACTTGATCGAAATTAAAGGTGAATATCAAGAGGAACTTGATCGCTGTTGGGGATTGATATATGGTGAGAAAGATGGTGACTTGTACGGAGGCCCTTGGGATATAAGAGATTTATATGAACGTCGATTGATCGAAATTAACTATTTAGGGCAAAAAATAGAATTTCGAACATGTAATATAAGAATTGGAAAAGCGACGAAATGTGTTGACACCGCTGGCGATGTTTGGTATGTAAGGCCAATTCGTTAAAATTTTAGAGAAATCTGTTTTCAATTAACAAAGCCCTATTGACATAATTTGAAAGTTATTAAGGAATGTTTGCCAATGCAGTGACAAATGTTCATCAAAATTTGAAGGACGAAAAAGCCAAATAGTTTTGAAAGAATAATACTTAATGAGTTGGCCTGAGTTCTGGCCTTAACCGATAGGCAAGTTGTACACTTATGAAATCTAGTCTATGTCGACAGCCATCGCCACCAAGATGTTCAATTGGGCTGTAGTTTTCAGGTTTACCATGAAAGTTTCCGTTATCATCTGAATATCCGCCAAATTTGTCTTCAGGGGTTGCAAATTTTTCAATCTCTTCTAAGCTGAATACCTTATTGTTACGATGAACACAAAAATCACGACTGTCACGAATCAATCCACCTTGATAGATTGCATGTGTTAAACCCCATTCTATGGCTTACTGATATCTCTCCAAATTCGTCATATCGCTAAATAGTTTGGTGCTAACCTAAGGAATGTGATGCTATCTTACTACAAATGCTTTACACCATCAATATATTTTGTGCCCGCTTTCAAAAGAAATCAATTCTTCAACATCAATATCAAGAGCTTCTGCAAGAATAAGCATAGTTTTTAGTGTCACGTTAGACCGACCGTTCTCAATTCTGGATATTGTGGTTTTCTCGAAGTCGCAAAGAACAGCAAGTTGAACTTGTGTAAATTCATTACGCTCGCGATGTTTCTTGACGTTCTTGCCAAAAGACCTCTGATGCGATTCCAAGCTCTTTTTTGATATTGACATTTAAGTCAATGGTATTGCTTAGATTTGCGATAGAGGTAAACATATATGTCAAGTCCTATAAACGAACTATGATAAATCGAAACCGCGTAATAAATAAAGTAAAGCAAACTATGAGTCAATTACTTAAATCTCTACCAGTATTCTTATTCATTCTTCTTCTAGGTTGTAAATCAGATGATAACGGCGGCCAAGCTCTATGCGAGTTAACACCTCCAAGTTGGTTGATAGGTGATTGGAATGAAGTAAATGGTACAGAAACATGGACTTTCACGAGTAGCAGCATCATTCGAAATGCAAGAAACGTATGTGATGGCTTAGATGAATGTTGGGCCATGACCGAAATAAAAGAATCGAATGCTGAATATCAATATGCTTCACATGTCGGTCCTGTCACGTGTTTCGGCCCGACAATAGATCCAACGCATCACTTGTTTAACTATATTTCGGAAAGCCAAATGAGCTATCATTTTCAAGCAGTTCCAAGTTTTAGAATAGTGTATGAAAGAAGGTAATCACTTAACAAATTGCTTTGAAATGCAAAGCCGATTGAATACTGTTTGCCACATAAACCATTCTATTGGCACATTCTTAAATCCTTTTATTCAAATTAGTGACTTCCAACAATGAAATACCTTTGTACGTTAGCATTATTGTGTTTATTTTGTAGTGATCTGAGTAGTCAAAATTCATGTGAAGAAATCAAGGCGGAGGTGAAAATTAAAGGCACTTTGACTGAGTCTATTAACGAACTTCTATCCGATGCTATTCATAAGATAGATTTTTATCATATATCTGTAAACTCTGACTTATTATTCTTCGCAATCGTCTCTTTTAAGAGTAATTCTAACATGGAGTACATCTATCAGGTGGAGAGTACGACGAGTCACTTATATAAAGCATTAAAGAGACTAGAAGGAAGTGCTGGCAACGCATTTTGGGAATCTATTCAGAAGCCTCATGGATTTAAGCTAGATTGTACTGGCTATGAACGAGATGAAAATTTCTTGGAAGGTAAATATTCAGCTTATAAAAAAGCATGGGGTATTAGATCGAAAAATGATTAAATTATCCTCTAACCTTGAATGCATTAATTGAGAGTACTTTTGACTAGCAAAAGGGATACAACGAATTTAAAGTAGTAAGATCCACCTACCGTGTCTGATAAAACTTGTTTCGATTTTTAATAGTGACTTTCACAAATGTTCTGTTCAATGGGAAAAGTATTTATGGCTGTAGAATTTCTCTGTTGCTCTGCCCGAAAATGTAAACGACTGCTCACGATATTAATTACCAGTGGGATTTTAGTGATAACTTGCTTGTCTATTCTTGTAGCCTGTTCAACAGGTCAGGTAACATATTGTGCAGACATCGAGAGATACAATCCCAGGACACAGAAAGAATCATCATATCGCACGACCGTGCTTGTTCATGATGACATACTCCTTGAAATTCACTGGCCTAACGGGGGCCGCAGTGAAGAGGACGATTTCGGTTCGCCAAAGTTCAAGGATAATAAGACCTCATTCTCCAACAAAAAGAACGTTCAATATAAAATCGCACTTGTCAAAAGAGAATCGGATTGTTATGAGGATTTCTCTGGGCTCAAACAATGTTCAGGCAAGACAAAAGAGGGATTACATTGTAAAAATATGACAGGTCATGAATCTGAAAGATGCCATGCACATCGGAAATAAAGTGTAATCCAGTAATTGAGTACACTAAAAAGGAAGGGCTTCAAAAGCTATCGGCATATGTGAAAATATATTTTCAGGTTCATCAACTTTCAGCCCTAAAGGAGAGTTAAATAGTTCAATTGATCTCTCAGACATGTAGACATGAAAAATAGAAAGGTACTCACCAGTCGTCAATATGGCATCATGCACGGTAAACATTGGAATTTCAGGATCTGATTCCGAAATATCCTTACAAACGTCATCCAGCACAAAATACGACTCTAATCCTTGCGAAAATTGAGCAAATGGACACCTCAGATCACCGTTCTTCCATTTTGCGGCCCCATGTGCATTTTTTGTTTTAAAGTAGCCAGAATTGACCATATCGAACACATGGATGACATCTGGATATAGTTCTTGCAAGATTGATCTTTCAGGTGATTTGAATATCGAAGGAGAATTGAGAATTGCAAGTAACTTTGTTTTTGCCTCCTTGCGTGAATAATCCTTATCAAGTCTAATGTTCCAACGGTCAGCCAGATAATCATATATCGTTCCGTTGAGCACTCTGTCCTTCCAATCCTGAATACTTTCAGCTCGACCCTTGTTTTTTCCCAACATTAACAAAGGGGACATAAATTTGAATATCCTATCAAATAAATTAATAGAAGGATTAGCCTTATTCATGTACTTCTTCACTAACTCTGTTTGCAGCAAATCTAAATCCAAAATACTTAGAGAAAAATAAGGGATGGCGTTCTTAATGTCAACCTCAATCAGCGGCGTATCTTTATACGTCAGCAAATCCCGTAGCTCTTTTTTTAAATTGGTGACTGGCGTGAAAAGTCGGCCAGTTGTACACGTTTTAAAAGTCCACATTTTGGGATTTTTAATCCGTTGGAGCATTTGCCACTGATGTCTTTTATTATCATCATCAACTGGATACAATTCGTCGAGCACCTTTAAAGCTTGGTCTTCATCATAGTCAAGATCGGACAACCACTTGTACAGGTAGTTATATTTTTGAACCACTTCTTTGGGCCTATGAGTCTTGTAGATCGTTTTCAAGAAATTTTCATCATAGATGTGGTATTGCTTCCATCCGTTATTTCGATGCTTTTCTGTGAAACGATAGCCAAGCGACTTACTACTATTAATGTTTGAATGATAAGTATTGTCACAATCTAAAACTTCATGCTCAATAAAAAAGTCAATGTATCGCTTATAATGTCGAACGGCATCTTTTAAAAATGGTGAATAAAGGCAGACATACTCATCAACATTATCTTTCGATTCCATTGCATTGTATATCTGCCCTATCAAATAGGCAGCTCTATCTCGATACTTGAATGCACAATTAAGTTTGAGTTCGCCATCAAATCCATTTTTTTGGAAGATGTCGTCAATGTCAAGATTTTTAGGTAGACTCACCGTATAACGATATGAGAAGGGATTACCAATCACTCACCAGATAAGACTTGAAGAAAGTCAAGAAACTTATTTGCTTCTTGTTCGGCTCGTCCAATCAAATGGTCGCTCAAGGCAAGTACTTGAATCCTCGTGTTTAGAATTTTATTAACTCTGTCAGAAAACAATTTACCATCACCTAATAGCTCAAATTCATTCAAGTAATCCATGAATGATTGTTGAGTAATAAGTCTGGCGTTCTCCGTTTCAAAATTTTTAATACTTAAAATCATTTTTAAATTATAGTTTAGTTAACAAATACAATCTGGTGTGTTAGGAGGAAAGCAATCACAGCAATCATCAGAAAACGAAAGTCTATGTCTCACTTCATCTTCGCTTACTTCCTCCATTAGTGATCCATCTATTGACCAATATGTCTTTCCATCATCGAAGAAAGTGTTCTCAAAAATCAGCTCAATGACTCCTCCGAATTTCTTCACCTGAATTGAGAATGGCGTTCCTTTTAATTCTACATTTTGACCTTCAAGCTGTCTCAATCCTTCTGCAAGTATGGCATAGGTCAATTTTTGCCATGTAGGTACTTGACAATTCTTTCTTTTGATTTCTATCAAGTAGAAACATCCATTTCTAGTGCGTATAACAGAATCAATATCAGTGATCCAGTTGTTGTCGGAAGATGGTAAATTTCTGTAAGTCCATTCTTTCCATTTTAGATCGGGAACTAATTGCGGGTTGTTTACCGCTTTGTTGTTAAGTGGTGGCATATATTTGTAGTTATTAATTACGATTTAAAATCCTACCTTGAACGAAGGCGTCGATGTCGACTTTGAGAAATCTAGTCAATCGACCTTGCTTATGTCTTTTTATATATTCATATCGACTGTAATTGTCGATTGTCGCTAAAGACACTTTCATGTACTCAGCAGCTTCATGACGAGTCAAGTATTCTGTCTTTGATTTTTTAGACTCAGATTCAGCTTTGAGTTCGGCCTTCAAGGCTCTAATAGCATCTTGGACTTTTTCTTCTATGATTTCGGTTATCTGTTGTTCAATGGTCATCTTTACGCCTTTGTTAGCGCAATTATATGAGGGGTATATGTCAGAATGCCATACCCCTACCCCTTTGTCACTTCACATTTTAAAATAAAGACTTCTAACTTTCAGATAGGTATGCTACAGGACTGGATATTAGTCGACTCGCTTCCTCTTCGAGAGCATCATTAAGGAAGGAGTATGGAACAAAAGTTTTTATTAAATTCCATCGCTTTTGAAGATTATCCGCAATGTATGGTAGGATTAGACTAAAGCTGTCATTTTTATTGAACGACTTGCATTCTTCTTTTTTATAATCGGACTTGGCTGATTGATAACAAGAAAAGTAAGATTGATTTTTTCCAGACTTGATGTAGTTCTTATATGTGTCCTTCGTTCTTACAGTCAAACACAAACCGTTAGTTTTTAACGCAGTACTTAACTTCGATAACCCATCGGAAATGTTTAAATTGAAATTTATATCTACGATACTTATATCAATTTCCCTTTTATTATTTGTTGCTTCTAAAATTTCTACAACCAATGCAGGGAATATTTTATTGAGCTTTCCAACATCATAATTGATTGATCTTAGCCATAAATAAATACACATACCTAATTCAGGGCTATCGAATGCCTTTAAATTTACATCGATCAGTTCAAGGCTCTTTAAATATTTATTTTTAAAATAATAATTATTGCTTCCAACTTTATTGTGCAATTTAAGTAAGTCATTTACAAAATCCTTTATACCACGAATGTAATTTATAGCCTCTTTATGTTGTATCAAAATGATTTTATCATGCCAATTGGCGAAATTCAAACTCCAATATTCGTCGCTATTATAACTTTTTCCGTGATTAAAAAACTGATCTTCTAACCAAAAATCTTGATGCTCCTTCCAATTCGGGTATTTGCCCTTAAGTTCGTTTTTATCAAATGCGAAATTTGATTCACTGTAGCACCAATAAGTTTGCATGTGGCTTAAGCCGAATGAGATGTCAATTTGGGTTAATATTGATTCAAGGTTGAATGCAGGACTTTGAGAATTATTAACTAAATCTAATAAACGCTTCCTATAAGATTGCAAGACTAGTTGGTAATTCGATATCCAATACTTAAATATCTCTAAATGTGCATCAGGAATAGTCAAGTCAATGGCAGAAAACTCTACCTCACATATTAATTCTTGTATCCGCAAATTCTCGGCACCTGCTGCGTTATTTAAGGTTTGACCGTCCTCATGTGCAAAAAATATTTCAGAGACATCCCAGCTCTGTTGTTTTATGTTGGTTAGGAACTCTTGATTTTGATCAGATAAGTTGATGGTGTACTCTCTACTAAATTTCTCAATATAATTGAGCATCATCGCAAACAAAGTGAATTGACAAGTTGCTTGATTAGGATGAAGATAGGTGAGGTATTTTGGAAATAATTCCTCAAATTTATCTATTAGATTTTCTATTTTATCGTCAGCAAGCGATAGATTTATAAGTCGTGACAATTCATTATTGACAAATTGTTCAAGGACATCCTTTCTTCCCATGCTAAAACATCGGATTTTCTCTGCCTGGAAATCATAAACAAAATTAATATATTTTTTTTGATGAGAAGTCATTCTTTGCTTCTAATTGTTGTGCTTAAATTAATACAAGTTCTCAATATCCGAGATTGGAGCTTTGTCATCAATCTTCAAGTATTTCTCAAGCTCACGAATAGACTTATGGCCAGTGATGCGTTTTATACTTGTAAGGGGCAATCCTTTATTGTTCATCAAGGTCGCTAAAGTTCGTCGGCAATCGTGTGATGACGCTAATTGCCACTTTGGAAACCTTTCTCTTGTTATGTTATTACTTAGCGGATGCCGCGTTTGTATAGTATGATATTCATTAATTTCGGCTGCTTTGCAAACCTCTTTTATATATAAATTAAATTTTGTTAGGGACATTTGCGGTGGATATCCATTATGTTTTTCAAGAATACTTTGGCAAACAGAATTAACAGGAATTTTAAGTGCTGCACCTGTTTTATGTTGTATAATGTCCCAATACGGCTTCTTCTCGATTACAACGATATCCTCTCTAGATAATCCGTTAAAATCACTAAACCGTTGCCCCGTATTAATTCCCATTAGAAATATGTCTCTAACCTTATCTAGTCGTTCGCTAAGTTCGACATTTTCTATAAGTCTCAATTCTTCAGGTGTAAAAGCCAAGCCCCTCTGGGCAACATCACTCGATCTGAGTTTAACTCTCCAATTTTTTCTTTTTACAAGAAATGCCCGATTTATCTCATAAATACCGCTAGCGTGAGCAATATTGACTATGGTAATCAGTTTTCGTTGGATCTTATCTATTTGTGAGATAGCGTATTTAAAGTCATTGTGGGTTACCATCATTCTCTTCATTTTTTCCAGTTTCTTTTCGTCCAAATCTTTGAACTCAAGAGAGCTTCCTTTGTCCATCTTACTTATTACATTTTTAAGCTGGCTAAACCCCTGAATTGTTCCTTTATTCCTACCTTCAGAATTTTCAATGTAGTCCTCAATGAATTTCAGTACTTTCTTCGGCTGATCTTCCGTATTCGAATAATTTTTATTTCTAAATTGCTCTACCTTACTTTTTAATTGAATTGTTGATGGGATTTCGCCTTTCAGTCTAAAATAAGAATGTGCCTTGTGAGTGGCTTCTTTTAATCTTCTTAAAATGACATTGTATGCAGGATATTCATAGAAACCACTACGTTCACTAATCCGCTGACTTGAGTGATTCCAATGGTCTGGATTTATCTTGATGTCAGTTGACATCTTTAAACGTTTACCATCATATCTATAAATCAAGAATATTAGAGTCTCTGTTTGATTTGCATCTTTTAAGTTAAATCTTACTTTGGACATAAGACAAAGATACCTATTAGGGGTCATATAGCGGTCATCGTAGGGGTCAATATTTTTATTCTTCGATAGTCTTTCTTTGTTTAACAGAAGAAAATGAGGCATCATATATATCTATAGAAGCCACTTAGCTCTTAGGCATAAGTGAAATACGAATAAGTAAGACTAATCTGGTTGAGTCTCGTCCGGACCGCCAACAAAAGCCTTTGAGTGTTATGCTCAAGGGCTTTTTTATTTTATAAGATATCGACGAGATGAGAAGCATGGTCCCGATTAAGTGTAACGAACATCGGGAAGGATCGTCCGGACCGCCAACTAAAGCCTTTGAGTGTTATGCTTAAGGGCTTTTTTTATCTTATTAGGTATCGAACCGAGCAGATACCAATCCTAATTCCTGCATTCTTACCGCTCGATGCACCAGACATACCGATCGTCTTAAATTTGTATCTCCTAAGGATACATTCTCGTAAATTACGGCTACAGCAAGATGTATCGACAGCTACATATAATCTTCGTACTGTTACTCATCGCCTTCCTCCCGAAAGTGCGGGGACAATTCTATGATTATATACAGTATACCACCGAAGATGGTCTACCTACAAACTATGTTTATGGCGTAGTAGAAGATCTAGATGGTCAAATATGGGCTTATACAGAAAAAGGTATTTGCAAATTTGATGGGTATGAATTTAAAACCTATGGGCTGGAAGAAGGGCTCCCCAGCATTGATGTTGTTGACGCCCAGGTAGATTCCACTGGTCGTATATGGCTCTGGCTATTTAATGGGAAGCCGGCTTACATTAAAGACGATTCAGTCCATTTACTCCGTCAACTGCCCAATGTTCAGAGACTATTTATGGTAGATGGCATCGCATACTATCTCTATCCTTCTCTTACTCAAAGCATAATGAAGAATGATACGATATTATCCAGCAACATCTTTCATATTACAGAAAGTGAATATTTGACCCTAGCTCATTTATTGAAACCTTATTATAGCGATTGGACACATTATTCTGCCATAGCCCTTAGCACTTCCGATTCTATAGAATATTACCAAACAGCACTCAACGTTACGTTTTTTTTTGATGAATTTTTTAATGTAACTTATTTATTAGATGGGAATGACAATATACTTTATGACCTCACAACTGATAACGTGATATCAAAAAAACTTTCGAAAGATACCTTACTTAGTCTTTCATATCCCTATACTCATCAGCTTGTAAATAATGAATTTCATCTCATCAATATTTCTAATGGTGTGATTGAAATATTCCAAAATGAATTGAATCCTGAGTTCAAAAGTGGATTAAATTCTCATTTTAAAAAATCCACAATTTCTTTTTTTAGAAGAGACGATTTTCCATGGGGTCAACGGTTTATTGAATTTACTTCATCTAAAATAGTGGATACAGTTCCTATTTCTCCGGAACTCTATCAATTTAGAGGTTTATCGATGTTTCGCGATAGCAGGAATAATTTATGGATGGGAACGAGACAAGGCGGTCTCATTTTTATTCCACATCAATATCAACAGACAAAGAAGATGCATGTGAAGCATCAGCTAGACCGCACTTTCGAGCGCATTTTACCGATAGGAAACCACGTGCTACTAACAATCACAGACAACTTTAGCGTATATATTCTCGAAAAAGGAAGGTTGAATTTGGTCTCTTCTCCCCTGGCTGCTTACGATATCGAAGGAGGTTATAAAAACATTGGTCGCCATAAAACGTCAGCTAGCACTTCAGATGGAGCGTTATTGCACGCCAATGAATTTTTATATATCACGCTAAAAGACGGCCAACTTCTTCAACACTATCTCGACTTAAAAGAAGATCAAATATTTACTGCTAACCAAATGACATATAACGAACGCGAACATTCCATGTATGTCCAAGCGCACCAAGAGTGGGCAAGGATTGACTTACGAACGTTCGAAGGTTCCATGCTCGAAACTCCTTGTGATTACGTATATCACTTATTTTTTTCTAAAGACAACGAGAGCACAGGCTACGTTTGTGACTCATTCTTTCGTATAGATTCACCTGCAATCAACGTCAAACTGCCATTTACCTCAGGATCAATATCAGACGTGCATTGGTGGGATCATAAACTATATTTTGCTACACAAGAGTACGGACTTTACCGATATGGATTATCTGATAGCACTTGGAGCCACACCCTAGACAATATATCAATATCTAAATTGAAGAAAGTCGACGACAATACGTTCATAGCCGCCACGAATCAAGGTGTTTATGATATTAATTGGGAAGACAGTAGCGCCGATATCAAGTCAAAATACGATGTGTCTATCGGTCTGGGATCGAATGAAATTTACGATGTATACCTCGCAGATAGCATCATCTATGTTGCAAATAATAATGGGTTCTATACGATAGATCTCGATATGCCCACTATCAAAAATAACCAAATGGGCGTATTAAAAATCACGGATATAATGGCTGCTCATCGACGTCTGGATCATACGCAATTCGAGCATGAACGATCGCATAACGAAAACGATCTTTCTTTTACCTACCATTTACGAAGCTACAATAGTGCGGGTAGTCAAAAGTACTTTACGAGATTAAAACCGATACAACAAGAGTGGCAAGAGACCAAAGAACGTAGTGTATCATACCTAGACTTGAGACCTGAAAAATATATATTTGAATTGATGGCTAGGGATGTAAACGGCAACACTTACATTCATGAACCTATCACCATTATGATCAAGCCTCCTTTTTGGATGACATGGTGGTTCTGGTGCGCCACAATATTATTATTTGGGTATGCTATTTATCGAATCCTAGATTATAGAAGGAAACGACAACTCACGATACTAGCGCATGAGCAATCCGTAAATCAGCGATTGACCGAGCTGAAGCTTGAAGCACTAAAATCACAAATGAATCCACATTTTATATTTAACGCGCTCGGATCTATCCAATATTATATACAAATCCAGAATGTTGACAAAGCGGACTATTACTTGGCAAAATTCGCCCTATTAATTAGAAAATATTTAGATGCATCACGGGAAAAATTAATTTCTCTCGAAGAAGAATCAGAACTGCTATCGATGTATTTAGAATTAGAAGAGATGAGATTAGATTATGAATTTACTTGGTCTGTCAAAGCGGAAGACGGTATCGATACCGAGCACATATTTATTCCTACGATGGTTATTCAACCATTTGTGGAGAACGCCATCTTGCATGGCATCAAACACCGTCACGATGATCAAGGGTTCGTACGAGTAATATTCAAGACGCTTGCCAATGGCCTTCTATGTATTGTGGAAGATAACGGTGTTGGCATGCAACATGACTCAACTGCATTCAATAAAGCGCATAAATCAAGCGGTATGCGAATGGTCGAGGAAAAGATAGCAATATTGTCTAACTCAAATCAAGGCGACATCTCTATATCAAAATCTGTACTCTATCCGGGTAATGGCAACCACCCAGGAACGAAAATAATGATCAATTTTAAAGATATTAATTATGAAGATTAAATGTATCATCGTTGACGATGAGTCAAAGCTGAGAGAACTTCTCAAAATAAAAATTGAAAAATACTGTGAAAATATAGAGGTACTCCATCTTTCCACTGATATTCACGATGCGTATGACAAGATATCCGCTATGCAACCGGATCTGGTGTTCTTGGATATAGCGATGCCGAAGGGTTCGGGCTTTGCATTATTAGAACGATACGAAAACATCCCATTCGAAGTTATTTTTGTTACGGGTTACAATGAATATGCATTAAATGCCCTGAAGGTGAGTGCAGTAGATTATTTACTTAAACCTGTCATTAATGAGCAGCTCATTCAGGCCGTTGAAAAAGCTCGCGAAAAAATCGTACAACAACAGCAATCCGATAAATATAATGTGCTTAAATACAACCTAGAACATGTCGGTCAGCAAGAATCAAGAATTGTGATTCCTGGTTCCAATGTATATGAATTCGTACAGATAAAAAATATTATTCGATGTGAAGGCTGGCAAAAATACACGAGAATATATCTCACCAATGGCAAACAACTACTAAGCTCTTACAACATTGGAAAATTTACTGATATGCTTGAAGACTATAAGTTTTATCTGACGCACCGTTCACATCTGGTCAATATTACGCACATAGAACAATATAGCATTGACGGCATAATATCACTTAAAGATGGATCGAAAATACCTGTTAGTCGTAGAAGACGTGATAGTTTTGTTCGTGATGTCATTAAATAAATCCCCGATTTTTTGAGACTTTATGTTTTCGCTTTCCAGTCGTCTTATCAAACATACCACTCCTCCAATACCCGACTGAGTAACAAAGCTGTAAGACTACTTTTGAATTATTCATTAATTTAAAAATAGATTCTCATGAAACTACTGATTACGCTCTTTTGTATCACGATCGCACTTCAATTTGGTCGTACGCAATGTGATACTGACGTCTCCTTAACCTCAATCAACGATCCGTTTTGCTGTCAAGAACTCACCGTAAGTCACAATGAGTTATTACCATTTCGGAGCATCAGAATATATAGTACCGGTATCACAGAGTTCCAATCCGTTACTATCTTGGACAATGACTGGGTTCTGAATAATCCAGGAGCTACGGACGAGATCATCCTGACGTACAACAACGTCGGATTCATTCCCAACTTGGCAACGCCAGTATCCTTTTGTATTGAGCAATACGGTGGCGCACCACAACAAATATTCGTTGACTGGCAGGATATCGGAGGAAATGCCATTTGCGTAGGAGATGTGGCCGACGCTCAATGTTCGAGATGTATAGCTATCGAACAGGAAGACCTCACGTGTGATCCCAGTGGTTATAAATTCGATTTTGACTTTACCAATGTATTTGACGAGCCCATCTCGAGATTGGATGTCATTCCATTAAATATCATACCAAATTCCATTTCACCTCCTCTCTTGGATTTTTCTGGTGCGCCAATTCAACCTGGATCTACGGTGACTGGAAATTCAATTCTATTTGATTTACCCGTAACTGCTGGCATATTTGAGTTTGTTTTACAAGCCACATGTCCCAGCCTATGTCAATGTGTTTCGGATACGATCCGCGTCGACATACCTGAGTGTGGCTGCGATCCATGTGAAGAGGTGGGTGTGGAACTCAATCCGCTAGATCCCAACAATGAGTATTGCTGCTGGACGCTTGACATTGTTGACGTCTGTGATCCCAAGTTTTTCTCTGGTGTCAAAATAGATATAAATCCTAATGCTATATTCAGATCACAAGCGGCAGGCCCGGGTTGGATCATGCAAAATCCTACACCGCAATCAGCAATATGGAAGCCACTCTTTGCGACAAACAATGGCAGAATCCCAGCTGGAAATTCAATCGGTAAAATTGAATTCTGTCTGGGCAATATTAATAGCTCAGCAGATATGCCACAATTATTTCAGGTAGAGCTTCTAGATAGTACTGGAGTCGTCGCATGTGACACGTCATTGCGTACGTTCTGCGAGCCTCTCGCTCCGGGAGATTGCCTTATCGTACTTGACGATACGGTCACTTGTATCGATGACAATCCACTTATTTATCAATATGATTGGAGTGTTAGAAATGTGGCGAACTTCACTGCCAATTTCATCGATATTTATAACATCTCCACATTACCAAGTTCCGGAAGTGTTTTATTTAATCCTGGCACATCGGTGGTGACGCCTGGGTTCTTGCCTGGTAACACACTGAGCAGCCCGACCGACTTGCCAAGAGCTATCATCAGCGGTCTCAATCCTGGTGATCAGTTTTGCTACCAGCTATCACTTCGCGACTCGATCGTCGGTGGAGTTCAGCAATGCTGCCATACTCAGGTACGTTGCACTATTCTTCCAGAATGTCCACCAGATCCGGACCCAATCTGTGAGACACCATGCGACGCTACATATATAGAAGTGCGGTCCAATGTGTTGGATCAAGACAGTATGTATTGCTGCCATGAAATGGATCTTGCCGTCGTCTGTGATACCTTTGATCAGTACTTTACAGGCATTAGACTTGAAGCGCTGAATGGTGTTATTTTCAGATCACTGTCGGCACCTATCACTTCGACAATTACAAATATATCGCCTTCGGAAAAGGTCATTAAGCCTGCCTTATTTAATCCTAGTTTCCCCTATATGACACCATTTGATACCTTGAGTAGTTTAGATTTTTGTTTGGGTAGCATAAATGATCCTTCTCAAGTGCCTCAGCAAATTGTTGTGCATTGGCTAGATACTTTAGGATCTACTGTATGTAGTGATACGCTAGAATTCACATGTCCTCCGCTTCCCCCAGGAAACTGTATCGTGGTATTAAATGACACGGTCAAGTGTGAACCACCTGGTCATTATGCCTTCTGTTTTGACATCGTCAACGTCGGTATGTTTACAGGTGAGCATATCCGAGTCGAGAACCTTCATACACGACCGGCGGGAGGCGTATTTAATCCAACATTAATTGACACTGCTTACACTTTGGGCATAGGAGATACATTTTCCGTATCGACCATCCATCTCAATGGCGTTGGTCCTGGTGATACACTATGTTATTCCATTTCTATATACGACGACCCTGACCCGGTGACCGGATACAATAATTGTTGCCATACTGATACACTGTGTATCGTATTGCCCGATTGTGGTGATGAGACGGTTTGCGATTCCGTCAGTTGGGATACATTATCAACGCAGGGAGAATGTTGTTTTGGTCTTGAGATTAATAACAATTTTTCATCGACATACTTTGAAGCGCTGAAGTTGACAACCTTAAATCCAGGTGTCATTATCGCTTCAATATCTGGCAATGCTGACTGGAATGCTGTGCCTTGTCCAGGTGGATATATGATTACATATACTGGTCCTGGCGCTCCATTTATTCCATTAGGAATAAGTGTTCCCTTAGACTTCTGTGTGGGAGGCTACACATCTGCACCGCAGACCCTCGAGTTGACATGGCTGAAATCGAATATGGCAGGTCAGCTGATCACCGAATGCTGTCAAGGCTTGGTGATCAATTGCGAACCTCCAGCACCAAGAATTCCATGTTTTGATATCTCCGAGTTATCGAGCACATGCGTGAATGATTCTTTGAAACTTCATTTTAAGTTGATGAATAACACCAATATCGGGGCGACTAGTCCTGGATACCCTATCAATCGAATAACATTTCAAATCATCGCTCCAGCTTCAGCCGGATTTGTACCTGATCCGATGCCTATCAGCCCGCCGCTTGCACCGGGACAGATGCGAACTTTTACTATAGATATAACGGGTATAGGTCAAGGGCAATCTATACACTTCAGTGCAGGTGTGCATCTGGTCAATGACTCGACGATCGAGTGCTGTACGAGCGACACCACCTATTGCTTTGTTACGGGTGAATGCTTACCTGACCCACCTATCACGTATTGTGATACGTTGCAATTTGATTCTATCTGGTATGAAGGATGGGCAGTGGTTACATGTGCTCCTGATGAATTCAATCCGCCGGTAGCTAATCAAGCCGTACTCTGTATGATGGATATTAGAAATCATGAATCTGCGCCTCGAGATGCTAACTGGATACCACCGACCAAATTTTGTGGATTTGGTGGCACGAACTGGGATTTCCAGACACTTGGACGGATATTTGGACTGGCAATAGATCCACATCGAGGATTTGTATATACTGCCTCATCGAGCCTGTACCCAATATCAAGCTGGCAATATGGACAAGCTGGTCGTCCTGCAATTTATCAGATAGATTTATCTTCTGGTGCCGTTAATACCATTGTGAGCGCTGCAAATACTTGCGTTCCTCAAACGGGACCTATAAATCAGATCCCAAATGGACTGGGCATAAATAATGATGCCCCAGCATTTGGTAACCTAGCATTTAACGAGGTCAATAACTTGCTATATGTCTCGAATTTGGAAGATGGTCATATCTATATTATAGACCCAAGTAGTAATTCCGTTATCGGCGGATTTGACCCCTGGTCAGCAGACGATGGTACGTGTGGCATTGCTCCGCTCGGTCAACGTATTTATGGTCTTCAATACCACAGAGGACATCAGAAACTCTATTTCGGTCGGAGTACAGAATCTCTTCGAGACAAAGATGCCCTCCGCAAACAAGAGATATGGTCGGTAGATCTATCCGGCTCGGGGATGATTCTAGCAGGTTCAGAACAACCTGAGTTTCAACTGCCAGATTATCAACTCAATTATTCCGCACACGTCATGGATATTGCATTCAATGCGGTAGGCAGTGTGATGATGATTGCAGAGAGAGGATATACTGGATACAACAGTTCACACCAAGCCAGATTGTTGGAGTATCGATACAATGGTGTGCAATGGGTTGCCGAACCAATATCAAAGTTCTCGGTAGGAAAGTATAATCAAATGACCAATTCAGCCGGAGGTGTGGACTTTACCTATCGCGATATAGTTGATGATGAAGACACATGTGATTCTACCGTGGTATGTACAGGTAATGCACTGCATCTCAATGGTACTGATCGAATTTATGGACTCCAAGGCACTCCGGTCACTGGTGGAGATGTCACCAATAGTTTTTTAATCGACTATGCAGGTGGTGCAGGAGCTGGTAAAGCATCATTTGGTGATGTAGAAGTTTTCCGCAATATGTGCTGTTCAGCTCCTCCAATTGTAGAAACATGTTGCACTGACTCACTGCGATTTGTCAATGTGGTTGTACCTGCGACAAATATTATAAATATCGGTGCCAACGTGCTTGAGGTATCAAATTTAGAGGTCAACGACTGCCATGAAATTAATATTTTCTGGGGCGATGGAACACAGTCTGGTCCAATAAGTGGAGCGTCACTACCCGTGACACATACGTTGACGACCATGGATTCAATATATCAACCTTGCGTGCTCATCCGCGAAATTAATGCCGATGGAGAAGAGTGCTTTGGGATGGAATATTGCGATCTTATTAGCTCAACACAACAGATTGAATCAAGTAGTGATAAGCGAGTATATCCTAATCCTACTACCGGTCAATTATTCATCTCTAGTGAAGGTGATCGAAAATGGATTAATGCAATCATTTATAATAAAACAGGTCAGGAAGTTTTAATTCAAGAACTTCAATCTGATCAATTAGAGATTGATGTACGAACGCTCACTGCCGGACTCTATTTTATAAATCTTCGTGATGAAAATGGAGAATTGTGGACGACGAAGTTCATGAAACTCTAAGTACGTATTATTATTAAAAATGTTTAAAGGCCTCGAGTAGATTTCTATTCGAGGCCTTTTTTTATTTCAAAAAGCCTAATTTATAATTATCTCTACAGTCGATCCTTCACCACAAACCCCAATAACACCAGAGAAGTGCCAATCCCCACATAACTCAACATCGGCAAATCACTCCAATGCCTATATGAAATAGCCAATAGCGCCCAAACTCCAACTAACACATACACGAAACTACGTGTGCGTCGGAGCATCAAAATGTTTATTAGTCCAGCGGTGATCATAAGTATGACGCAAGCTGCCACATCTGAAATTGGTAGCTCAGCATTTATTTTTGCTAAATACGCTGACACATTCGCAATGCTGGCAACTGTAATCCACCCAGCGTATAACGCTACAGGAACTTTTATCCAATTCGAAATCGACGGTTTTGCATCTGAGAGTATCAGCAATAATTTAATGAGAAAAAACAATGTTGAAAAAATAATAAACACTGTGACCAGCGTATATTCATTTAACCAGAACCAGAGCCACGCTGCATTTAATAAATTGGCTGGAATCAAAAATTTACAAATAGTTTGGATCATATTCGCATGGCTATCAGATAGTCCAGAATTCTTTATCAAATAAATTCCCAACACAATTAATCCTAAAAATATCAAGCCCCAAATCGAAAAAGCATATCCAGCCGGTGTGAAAAGATTGGCGTATTCATCGCTTAGCGAGCCGACTGTGTTACCATTTATGGATGCTGTATTGGAATAATAATTCCATGCGATGACCGATAAAATAACTATTAGATTTAGCCAAGCCAACATTGAAGCACTTGATTTTTGTTGTGGAGTCGTCATATTGATTTCATGTTTTCTTGTAGAGATTCGAAACGCTCAATATAGCGATAAGCTTATAGTTGTGAAAAGAGTGGACCAAACTGTGTCAAGTACTATCGCGTCACTTGTCGGTAGGTCTTTTTACCATTTGGAAAGTGCACCTTGACGAGATATGAACCGGGAGCTAGATCGTCAACAGCAATCGTGTGCGACAGCATGCAAGGAGAATCAATCATCACATCATCTACATGATGAATTTGATGTTGGTAATCAATAAGAGAAATAGTCACAACGCCCGCATCTTTCGAACTGTAATCGATCTCGATTTCATCGCTTGAATCGGAAATCTCCATTCCAAGTACTTCGTTTAGGGCGGGAACTACTTCGGCAATATTGGGAACCTCTTTAAAGACTGGAACTGTGACCGTATAAATTTCTTCATCAGATATTTCATCGTCACTTACATCCGCAAAAGCCAATGTGATTGGTTCTTCGGCTTGCGGTTGCGCGCAAACATATGTCCATGATAAGACAGATAGCAAAAGAAAGGAAAACAGTCTCAATAAATTCATACAAATACTAAGCAAGGCATCAGCATCTCTCCGCTCATCTTCGGTTCGATGTGTAACATGTTATAATAAATCAAATAAGACAGGATGGAAGGACAAATATACATATATGTTTTTCCTATCAATATCCATTTTGAATTATCTAGCGTCTTTAACATATATGATGAAATTTAATGTTAGCCATGCGCCACTGAATGTATCGATTGATTCCCTTACATTCACATTCTAACTGTCATCAATTAATGGCTCACGACGAAAGAAATATTCACAAAAGCTCGGGTTTCTTGACGCGCTATCAGGACTATCTCGGTGAGGCCGTTTATGGTGGCATCGATGGTTGCGTCACGACTTTTGCCGTAGTGGCCGGAGCTGTCGGTGCTGGGCTGAGCAGCTCTGTGATTATCATTTTGGGATTTGCCAATCTGCTGGCTGACGGGTTCGCGATGTCGATCGGCGCTTATCTATCGACGAAATCCGAGCAAGACAATTATCAAAAACATAAGAAGATTGAATATTGGGAAGTCGAAAACTTACCTGAAAAGGAGCGAGACGAAATTCGCGAGATTTATGAGGCGAAGGGATTTACCGGCGATTTGTTGGATCAAGTGGTCGATGTCATCACCGCTGATAAAGATCGATGGGTAGATGTGATGATGAAAGAAGAGCTGGAAATGATGGAGGAATCTCGATCACCTTTCAAAATTGGACTAGCCACATATATTTCTTTCATCGTAGTCGGATTGATACCACTGTCGATCTATGTAATCGATTTGATTGTTGGTGGCATCGGTGATTTATTCATGTGGTCGTGTATACTCACATCCGTTGGTTTTATTTTGATCGGAATATTGAAGGCATCGGTGGCTCAGGTCAATACGATAAAAAGTATTTTTGAAACGCTGGCGCTTGGTGCTATTGCGGCCGTAGTCGCGTACTTTGTGGGTGATTTACTCGAAGCATTTTTGGCTTCTACCGATTAATCTTTCCGATGAAAAATTTGCAGGTCGTTGAAACGCAGAAATTATTCCAAAATCATTTTGGGTCGCATCCATCCATAACGATTAAATGTCCCGGTCGACTAAACTTTATCGGAGAACATACAGACTATACAGGAGGCTATGTATTGCCTGCAGCAATCAATCGATTCACCATTTGTTGTATTCGAAAAAATAATCTCGGACAGCATCGTTTTTTCGCTGCTGATTTAAATAAAACAGCTCATATAGATATATCGCACACACAACTCCATAAGATAAAATGGCTAAATTTCTTTATCGGAATATTAAATGAATTTAATACAATGACCTCCGTGACCGGCATGGATTGTGTGATTAAAAGTAATATTCCGATTGGCGCAGGACTAAGCTCTTCGTCTGCGATGGAATGTAGTTTTATTATGGGGTTGGATCAATTATTTAATACGAATCTGTCTCGAATAGACATGATCGAAATATCAAAAAGGTCAAACCATACCTTTTTAGGTATCAAAGGTGGCATCATGGATCAATTCACTTGTTTTTATGGAAAGGCAGATCATGCTATTCTATTAAAATGTCAAGATAATTCTCATCAATATATTCCGATAGCACTATCCAATCACACTATCGTTCTTGTCGACACAAAAGTACAACATGACTTGGCGGACTCTGCATATACGCAGCGTGTGATGGAGTGCAGACAAGCGCTGGCCGATATCCAGCAATTAAATCCGCACGTGAACTCCTTATTGGATGTGTCGGTAGAGTTGATAGGCGATCTTCAGTTTAAACTCGATCCTATTTTATTAAAGAGAGTCAAGTATTTCGTCGAAGAAAATAATCGTGTACTTAAATTCTCAAAATTACTTTCCGAAAATAAAATAACTCAGCTCGGCGAGATTTTATATGACGGACATGAAGGCCTTCGACATCTTTATGAAATCAGCTGTCCGGAATTAGATTTTTTAGTAGATCAAACGCGTCCGATGAATGATGTCATCGGGTCAAGAATGATGGGTGGTGGCTTTGGTGGTTGCACCATTAATATTGTTGAACAAAAATATGCTCCCCTATTTAAAAAACAGATATCAGAACTATTTCGAAAACAATTCCATCGCGACCCTGAAGTCTATGAAGTGGATTTGGTAGATGGTTGCACACTTGTATAATCTTGTGAATGCGCTTATATTCTTCTATTGTATATTCGTAAACCAACGAAGCGACCTTCTATGAAATATTTGTTAGTCATTTTGATGAGCTTTTCTAGTGTGATCATGGCGTCCGCTCAAATGAATGTGGATAAATCTTACACAGATTGGGTCAATCCATTTATCGGCACTGGCGCACACGGACATACATTCCCTGGTGCGACGACTCCGTTTGGAATGGTGCAATTGAGTCCGGATACAAGGCTTACGGGATGGGACGGGTGCTCTGGATATCACTATACGGATAATGAAATTTATGGGTTTTCGCATACCCATCTGAGTGGTACTGGTGTATCAGATTACGGTGATATTTTATTGATGCCTTTTACAGGAGATGTGAAATGGAATAATGGAGCTGAAGGAAAGCCTGGATATAAGAACACATTCTCCAAAGATTCAGAGCGGGCAAGTCCAGGATATTATGAAGTACACTTAGAAGAATCTGATGTCACAGTTCGGTTGACAGCGTCACCTCGAGGCGGTGTGCATCATTACAAATTTGACGATAAAAATTTGACTAAAGGTGTGCTTCTTGATCTCGTACATCGGGACGAAGTATTGAGTTCGGGAATTCGTGTTGTGGATGAATACACTATAGAAGGGCATCGACATTCATCATCGTGGGCTGATGATCAGCGATTATATTTTACGGCTAGATTTTCGCATCCGATTTTAAAATATAAAATCAATGCCGGAAATGAATTTCCGACGTCAAACGAAGTGGAAGGAAAAAATATTAAATCTGCATTTTATTTCAATCCGTCTATCACGGAATTAACTATTAAAGTTTCTATTTCGGCAGTCGACATAGACGGAGCTCGAAATAATTTCATAGTTGAATTAAAAGATCATAATTTTTCATCGATGAAAAAACAAGCAGAAGATTTATGGAATCATGAACTGGGTAAAATAGATGCCGAGTTTCATACTGAAGATCAAAAAACTATTTTTTATACGGCGCTATATCATACGATGATCGCACCAAACTTATATACCGATGCCGATGGTCGATATCGAGCGATGAACAAAGACATCATGACTGCTGATGACCACACGCACTACACGGTATTTTCACTTTGGGACACGTATCGGTCGACACATCCATTGTATACCATCATTGATCAAAAGCGAACGAATGATTTTATAAAAACAATGCTTGCCAAACATGAGTCGGGTGGCATCTTACCGATATGGGATTTGTCTGCCTGCTACACGGGATGCATGATCGGGTATCACGGTGTATCTGCCATATCTGATGCATACGTCAAGGGTATCCGTGGATATGATGCCGAACTTGCGCTGGAAGCCATGGTGCATTCGGCTACACAGCGCCATTTGGGACTCGATGCTTATCAAGATCAGGGATTTATATCCGTCGATCAAGAGGCTGAGTCCGTTTCTAAAACATTGGAATACGCTTATGATGATTTTTGTATAGCCCAGATGGCTTCTGCGATGAATGAATCAGCATTAACAAAACAGTTTCGACGACGAGCACTTAATTATAAAAATTTATTTCATCGCGAGACAGGTTTTTTCCGTGGTAAAATATTTAATTATTGGCAAAGCCATTTTGATCCATTTGAAGTCAACAGCAATTATACCGAAGCCAATGCGTGGCATTACGGATTTTCAGTACCACATGATATTGAAGGGCTGATTGATTTGCATAATGGGTCTGAGGGTCTCGATAAAAAATTGGATTTATTATTTTCAGTAGAAAGCGATGTATCAGGTAAAAACCTGAAAGACATCACTGGACTAATCGGACAGTATGCGCACGGCAATGAACCCAGCCACCATATTCCATTTTTATATAATTATGTTGGAAAGCCATGGAAAACCCAAGAACGAGTTCGTCAAATCATGCATGAATTTTATAGTAATTCGCCAGAAGGAATCGTCGGCAATGAAGATTGTGGGCAGATGAGTAGTTGGTATATATTTAATGCGTTAGGATTTTATCCGATTAGTCCTGGAAACCACATAT
>ENA-ORXU01000662-ORXU01000662.1-marine-metagenome-genome-assembly--contig:-NODE-662-length-36573-cov-5.091352_pt1 | contig 36573 bp, 30 predicted proteins | sample MGYA00237869_ERZ511484 | MGnify/ENA metagenome assembly ERZ511484 | reverse complement strand
AAAGAGCCTTGCCACTTGTCGAGGCTCTTTTCTTATATTCTATTTGCAGGCTGGCCAGACTGGCATATGATCTTTAGAAACCTGCCATCAAGGCACGCTGACGCCTGCGCGATGGTGCTATGATATGATCTTTGTCAGATGATAATCTCTGGAGTGGGATGCCGTAGCTCACAGTGACAAAGTGGGAAGTCTCCCGCTCGCTCTTTGCTCCCAATTCATAACCATAGCCGATGTGAAAGTCTAGAAGGACCACTCCGATTGTAGGTGCAAACTGTGTTTTCACCTCTTGATCAATCTGGCGCGTGCCAAATAGCAAGCCGATCTGTAGACCCATCCTTCGCTGAAGTTGCTGATTGATGATCTTGTGCTCTGCGGATCCATCATATATGGTACGCAGGTGACCACGCTGGATAGTGATACCGGCTCCCACTGATTGAAAGAGCAGCAGACGTCCTCTGCTGCCATCCTCTTCTGGTAGAGTCAAGATAGTGAACCGTGATACGGGTACGATGAAGTCTGTATGCACACTAGTGACTCGCTCGTACTGTATGTCGAGTTCGGTTATTGGCTGAGCAAATAAGATGTGTGAAAGGGTCACAGCGAAGAAGAAGCTGAGAAGCCTTATCATAGTCGCTGATTGATTTATATGTCGAGTAGATGCTCAGAGAATATTCTACAATTACATTGACGGACTGGAGAGACTACTTATTTCTATATAGTCCTCCTATTTCTGAGTCTTTGGGGCAGAAGATTTTCTAATTTCAATTTGAAAACGTGAGTGTTTGTTATTTCAGTACATGTGACGAAGATGAATAACGTAGCAGATCAAAAAAGCCGGCCTCCTTTGGGGGAGAGGCCGGCCGCGTTTTGGGCGAAAGCCCGTATAGTATCGGATATGTTCTGACACTACACTAGATAAATCCTTCTTTGGGATAAAAAAGGAAAAGTTGGTATATCTGTGTTAGCTCTTTACAGTCTTGATGATGCGAGCGGCTGCCTTGTACGGATCAGCATTACTTGCAGGTCTACGATCCTCTAGCCATCCATTCCAGCCTGCTTCTACAGTCGCAATAGGTATGCGGATGCTTGCGCCTCTGTCAGATACTCCGTAGCTAAATTTGTTAATGTCTTGTGTCTCGTGCTTCCCAGTGAGGCGCATATGATTATCTGCTCCATAGACTGCGATATGTTCTTGGTGAACGGGACGGAATTTCTCACAGATTTCTTCGTAGACTTCTTTTTTACCGCAGGTGCGTAAGGTTGTATTACTGAAGTTGATGTGCATGCCTGATCCATTCCAGTCGCCTTGTACTGGCTTAGGATGAAGATTAATACGCACGCCAAATTCTTCTCCTACACGCTCCATGAGATAGCGCGCTACCCATAGCTGATCTCCAGCTTCCTTGGCACCTTTAGCGAAGATCTGATATTCCCACTGGCCCTTCATGACCTCGGCGTTGACACCTTCTATATTGACATCTGCTTCTATGCAGAGGTCAAGATGACGCTCCACCATATCTCTACCAACTACGTATTCTGCTCCTACAGAGCAGTAGTATGGCCCTTGAGGAGGAGGATAGTATCCTCTAGCCGGGAAGCCCATAGGCGTGTGATACTCTAGATCCCAGAGTACATACTCTTGCTCGTAGCCGAACCAAAAATCATTGTCATCATCATCGATCGTGGCGCGACCGTTGCTTGGATGTGGTGTGCCATCGGCATTGAGCACTTCACACATTACCAGGTAGCCATTTTGACGTGCCGGATCCTTAAACATGCGCACAGGCTTGAGGAGGCAATCTGAGCTGCCGCCCTTGGCTTGCTCTGTACTTGATCCATCAAAGGACCACATAGGGAGGTCATCGATATTGCCAGTGATCTTGCTGTCCTCTACTACCTTTGTCTTGCTACGCATCATCTGCGTGGGCTCGTAGCCATCGAGCCATATGTATTCTAATTTTACCTTAGCCATGAGATATATCAGTTTATGTTATATGCAAGATGCAAATATATAAAATCCTGATCATGTGTGTCCCTCATTGACAATGTCTTATTATTGAGAAATGCCATACTATGAAGAAAGTCATCGTTACAGGAGGTCTAGGGTACATCGGGTCGCACACGGTTGTGGCACTCTCTGAGGTTGGCTATGACGTCGTGATCATAGATGATCTGAGTAATTCTCACGAGGGGATATGGTCAAGAATTCAGTCACTCAGTTCTACTTCTGTGGCTTGGGAAAGGGTGGATTTGTCCGAAAGGACCCTGCTACTGAGTACTATGAAGCGTCACAGTGATGCCGTGGGAATCATACACTTTGCTGCGAGCAAAGCTGTAGGAGAGAGTGTAGAGCGTCCACTCCATTACTATCATAATAATCTCTGCTCGCTCATCAACTTGCTCCAGGCTATGGCCGCGCAAGACATCCCAAGATTAATTTTCAGCTCAAGCTGCACCGTATATGGTGAACCACTCTCACTGCCTGTCACTGAGGAGTCGCCGATACAACAGGCCGAGTCGCCCTATGGAAATACAAAGCAAATCGGTGAGGAAATCATCCGGGATGCGGTACGCGGTGAGGAGATAAATTTCAAGGCGATTTCCTTGCGTTACTTTAATCCAGTAGGTGCGCACTCAAGCGGTATGATTGGTGAACTACCCATAGGTACTCCGGCTAATTTGCTGCCTTATGTCATGCAGACTGCTAGTGGCGAGCGAGATCATCTGCGGATATGGGGTAATGATTATCCTACACCTGATGGCACCGCTATACGAGATTACATTCATGTAATGGACCTGGCCGAAGCGCATGTGAAGGCTCTCCATCATATCGATGGCATGTCTGCAGATATGGACTGTTTTAATCTAGGAACAGGTAAGGGCACGAGTGTCCTCGAAATGCTATCTAGCGCAGAGCGAGCTGTGGGGTCGAAGATAGCTCATCGGATCTATGATCGGCGTGAGGGTGATATCGTGAAGATCTATGCTGATACGCGCAAGGCTAGCTCTGAACTCCGATGGAATGCGACGCGATCACTCGATGATATGACGGCTAGTGCGTGGAAATGGATGCAGAGTTTGAAAGATAAACCGATATAGGAATGTGACACTCATGCGACGGATCTTACTCCTATGGATGATGCGCTAGCACGAGCAGATTGCCTAACTATACACTATATAAAATCATTATGAAAACATACATATTTACTCTTGTCCTAGTCATGTCCATGCTGCCTCTAAGTGCTCAGTGGGAGATAGATCTCACAGAATTTGCTAGCGGATATGCTGATCCTGTATCTATACAGCATCGACAAACGACGGATCTCTACGTAGTGGAGAAGGCCGGCGTAATCAGTATTCTGCGTGAGGATGGTGAAAAGGTAGCCACACCATTTTTAGATATCCGTAACCGAGTACGAAGCCGCGAGGGAGAGCAAGGCTTGCTAGGTCTTGCATTTCCTGATGACTACGAGTCTGAACGTGATTTTTACGTCAATTACACTCGTGAGGATGATGGAGCCACGGTTATCTCACGATTCCGAGCAAGTGATGATAATCTGGAAATAGCTAATCCTAGCTCAGAAGAAGTGCTTCTCGTGATTGATCAACCCTTTGGTAATCACAATGGAGGTGACATAGCCTTTGGGGCTGATGGGTTTCTATATATCAGTACTGGTGACGGTGGCGCTGGTGGGGACCCTATGGATCTTGGACAGGATATGATGAGCCTTCTCGGGAAAATGCTGCGAATAGATGTGCGCTGCGGTCTTGATTATTGCATTCCAGAAGATAATCCATTTGCCAATGATGATTTTGCCAGCGATGAAATATGGTCTTATGGCCTACGCAATGCTTGGCGCATTAGTTTTGATCGTGAGACTAACGATCTGTGGATGGCGGATGTAGGACAGAATGCAAGAGAAGAAGTCAACCTAGAGCTGGCGGGTACGCCCGGTGGTGCTAACTACGGATGGAGGTGCTACGAGGGAAATGCTGAGTTTAATCTCAGCGGATGTAATGACCGGTCGAACTACACATTCCCCGTATATGACTACGTGCACGGATCAGACGGCTGTTCTGTGACAGGCGGCTATGTCTATCGAGGAGATGACTATCCCGTGATGGACGGCGCGTATATCTATGGAGACTTTTGCAGTGGTAGAATCTGGTCATTGGCTAAAGATGACACGGATCGCTACGTCAATAATGTCATAGCCCAGTTTGCTGGTGGAGAGATCAGTGCTTTCGGTGAGGATCTATCTGGTGAGATGTATATGGCGGCCTATGGTCAGGGACGCATCTATAAAATCAGTACGGAAACAGTTTCAAGAAATGAGATAGAGCGATCTCTAGTAAGGGTATATCCTAACCCTGTTCGTGATGATCTCCAAGTATCTACTGATCTTGGAATCTGGGATTATCGCTTGACTGGCCTCAATGGCGCAGTCGTAGCAAGTGGTACGAATGTGGGTATGAGCAGCATAGATGTGAGTGGCATAGCGCCAGGCATCTACGTGCTTCACTGGAGGTCTGGTATTGAGTCAGGTCAGGTGAAGTGTGTGATAGTGGAGTAGGTGCTTAAGGACGAGCGGGCGAGATCTTTAGTTGCGCCACTGGCGTACGGAACGCGTTGAAGCTGGTGGGTACTACAAGTCTATAGGATCTAATTAGGAGATATCTTTGAGATGAGCTACTTTTGTCGACGCTGGAGGAGGAAGCTCTAGAAGGCAGGTATAGGAACATTAGCTCAGTTGGTTTAGAGCGCTGCCTTGACAGGGCAGAGGTCACTGGTTCGAATCCAGTATGTTCCACGATAGAGAGAGATAGAGAGGAGTTGCGTGAAGAGGTAGAGATATCGGGTTGTAGCTCAGTCCGGTAGAGTACACGTCTGGGGGACGTGTGGCCGCTGGTTCGAATCCAGTCAACCCGACTAGAATGGAGAGGTGTCGCTTGCGGTGCCTTTTTTTTCTGTGTTACAAGATATGTTTAGACTTTAGTATAAAGTGTAAATACTATATTTGTTCGATGACTACTACCACCCTCCAGGGTACAACCCTAATCCTCCACCTCCTTTCAGAGCATCACGTCCTCCGACCAGCTCAGCTCATTATCCTTTCCAATCTCTCACGCCAAAGAGTCCATCAACTCCTCAGTAGCTTACTTAAAAGCGGAAAAATTATCCGTAAAGGCAGATCTCCGCTGACTTTTTATGCATTGTCTACAGATGACAAAGAATCATCAGAAGCCGTTCTCGATGTATCAATTTCTCAGGCAGAAGTGCTTCATAGCGACTTCATTCTCATCAAAAACGAAGGCGCAATTACTAGGGGGCAGCGTGCCGTGTGTGAATACGCCCACGAGCATGCGGAAGATCCTCAACTCGTCGCAGAGCGGTTTCTTGAAGAACGCAAAGCACCACCGAATACAAAAACTGACTCAGGTGCATCCGATCAAATCGAGCTGTTGAAAGAGAAAGAACCTATTAAAGAATCAAAATTAGAGAGATTCAATTTTGCTGATTACGAGAGGGTGGGGAGCTTTGGAAAGACGGCGCTCGCTCAGCGTGTGCAACTGGCTAAGTCTACAGGAGATAAAATCCTACAAACTGCTATATATAGAGAGGTGGAGCGACAAATACATGAATATATCACGGACCACGGCATAGATGCCGTAGCATTTAATCCTGGTACTACACCACAAGGACGCAAATTTATGAGAAGGTGGAAGGAAGTTCTTAATCTGCCTCTTCCTCATCTTACTTGGCGGCACACGTATGAGAATTTACCTGTGAGTGGGCAGCAGGTCAAACTGCAACGAGATCGTAAGCGGCATACCTCAAGATCGCTGACACTCGATGATCATCGCCAAAATTATAAACATGTATTGTTGCTCGATGATATTGTTCTTTCCGGACATACGCTTGCGCAAATGTCGAGCGAAATTGTACAGAGAGGTGTGGCCGAACGTGTGTCAGCCTATACGATTCTATTTGCGAAATAGAGTTCTACTTACTTCTAGGGAGCAGGTCGGCGAGACACCGAGTCGCAAGCTGCTACAAGTAGAGCGCAATGACGTAGAAACTAAATTGGCATTTAGCATTCTTCCTACTTTCACGTGACATGGATCAATTTAAAGCCAAGGTGACTCGCTTTCAAGGCACTGTCTGGGCTTGAGGAATTTCCGTGCCTACAGATGTAGTAAATGTGGTCATCAGTCCTGATCATAGACGCTTCATCTGCACGATCAATGATAAGGTAAAGACCCACTCCGGTCTCATACCAGATGGCATAGGCGGTTTTATACAAGTATTAATAAGGCAAATCAGAAAACACTTAATATCAAAGTAGATGCGATGGTACAAGTGGCTTTTGAAACGGATCGTAGTACGTACGGCATGGAAATGCCTGAAGAGCTAGAGGAGCTGTTGCTCATAGATCTTGAAGGTGAGAAGCTCTTTGATGCATTGACACCTGGCTAACGACGCAGCTTGATACACCTCGTAAGCATACTGAAGACCAGCCACACTCGACTTAAGAAAGCCGTAGGCATTTTAGACTATCTCAAGGAATCTCGAGGAGTACTGGATCACAAAGATTTATACCAGTACCGCCGAGTTATGGACCTATATGATAGTGCTCGTATCAGGCCTGTAGAAGGATAACCTCACGCTCATCTCTCAAGGCGAAGAATATTTAATTCCTGCTATCCCCTTATAGGGTTATTTTACTTCTTCGCTTGTCATCAGTCATTTTCTTTGACTAGGCCGCAGTACTTTTGCCGTCCCTATTAATCAATACCCACATCAAACCATGAAGCACTTACTCGCACTGTCAATTTCTCTCTTATTTGTCACAGGCGCTTTCGCGCAAACTTGTAAAGCCTACTATCCACATACAGAAGGCCAAACTTGGACACTGAGTTATTTTGACAAGAAAGGCAAACCAGCGGGCTCCACTGCATATGAAGTTGTTTCCATATCAGACAACGGTGAGGAAATAAAAGCTAGTTATAAAAGCACAGTAAGCATACCTAAGTCAGACGATATTGTGAGCGAATTTTCATCTACCTGTACTGCTGATGGTATCGAAATCGATATGGCAGCTGTATATGCTGGAGCTTTTACGGCCTCTTATACCGATATGGAAGTTGATATAGAATCAGACGTTTTTGCTATTCCGCCAAGGGCTCAGGCAGGTGATGAATTAGAAGATATCAATCTCACGATTAAGGCGGGTATGTCAGGCATTAATATGACCACCTCCGTTGATCATATAGATAGAAAAGTAATTGGTAGAGAGACTATTACTACTGACGCAGGCACGTTTGATTGCATAAAGATTACATACACGCAACGTGCCAAAATAGTCATGGCTAATCGCGTAGAGCAGATTACAGAATGGCACGCCATCGGCATAGGCCTAGTCAAGAGCGAAGCGTATAAGAAAGGTAAATTAACTGGTACGGTGTTGCTTACTCAATTTAATCAATAAGATATGCTGCAATTATTCGACAATCTGTCTAGAATTCCCACGTTGCTGCCAGACTCGGTAAGATAGGTAATTGATCTACTCGCTCCAGTGCTACACGATCAAAGAAAAAGATGTTCTCTCTATTATAGGCATTCGTTGCACTAGCCGTTACGGTAATCTTCCCATTTTGTCCTAGCTCCCACCACTTTTTCAAGGATACATCCAGACGGTGATAGTAGGGTAGTCGTCCACCATTTAACTCATCATCCAGGATGATTCCCAGATCAGGGTTTTCTGTGACATAGTCAAGGTCAAGTCCTTCTGTCAGATTGTATCTGCCAAAGAATCCTTGAGTCTGCGTAAATGGAAATCCAGATCCCATGTTCCAGCGAGCACCAGCTTCCCAACTTCTATCACTACCAAATTTGTAGGAAGCGAGCAAATTCACATTGTGCCTTCTGTCAAATACCGTTGGGTATACCTGACGACCGTCATCTCTATTTACGCGGCCTAGAGAGTAAGTAGCCCAGAAGAAGTATGGGCCAGTCTCGTATTTGATCAATAGATCTATACCCGCAGCATTTCCAGTCTCCGTCTGAAAATCTGATTCTTCACCACTACGCTTGTCCCTGTTGAGACTGATCAGCTGTGTAAATTCTTTTACGTAAGGTTCCACATTTAACGTAAGCGCTGGTGTCAAGTCAATTTCTATCCCAGCTACGACGTGGCGAGATTTCTGCAGACGAGTATCTGACCGCTCTGTGGATCCTGGTAGATTCAATAGAGAATTAGGTGCACTTAGGAACCCTTGAAATAAATTCACTACATCAAGATCAGATGTCGTACTGATCAAATTCTGAGAATATAATCCAGCTCCTGCCTTTAACCTTATACTTGGAGTCAAGTTGTATTTTAATCCCAATCTAGGCTCAAGTGAAAATTCAGGGATGGAAGCATAGTATTGAATTCGTCCACTTGGCTCTATGATGAGATTTCCGATAGTCTTTCGATACTTGAGATAGCCAGAAAGCTCTGTAGTGTTTTGCGCTTGATCAATAGTAGTACCTAAGAAATTCCTGAAATTAAAATCTGTCCGGATGGTCTCTAATTGTAGTCCATACTTGACCTCACTAGATGCACCGTAATTCGTGAAATTGAGACCTACAGTAACACCACTGATTTCACTCTGTCGTGGAGAACCATCTGATTCTACCAAGCTCACATTGTAATTATTAAAGGCTACGATACCATCGATCACTAGACTCGAACCTGTGGGTATGACATTAAACTTGGCACCACCGCCAGAACTCTTCCAGCTCAGATCAGCAACATCGACAAAGTTGACATCATCCGTGAAGTTAAATCCAAATAAGTCCAACTTGCTACCATTACTGCCGTTGAAGGATACCTTGCCATATATATCTCTAAAGCCAAACGGGATACCATCTGCACTTTCTGTAGCGTAATCATAAAGAGTCTTGCTCGTCTCGTCTATCAGTGACTGCTTGGCTGTAAATAGATAGGATATACTGGAGCCGCTTTCATCAAGCTTCTTTAACGGACCTTCTAGAAGTACCTTAGCTTGGAATGGACTGGCACTCACAAGTCCTGCCAGCCTCTTCTTATTCCCCTCTCTCGTCTTTATATCTACTACTGCACTGATACGACCACCATACTCTGCATTGAAGCCACCTGTGAGTACATCCACAGTCCGGATAGTCTCTGTCTCAAACACTGAGAAAAAACCAATACTATGAAACGGTTGAAATATCGTCATACCATCCAGTAGAATCTTGTTCTGCACTGGTGAGCCACCTCGTATATATAATTGTCCCCCTTGATCACCAGTGAAAATCACACCAGGAAGTACAGCCAGATACTGCGCTATGTCGGGTTCTCCACCTGCCGCTGGCAATGACTTGATCTGCTTAGGAGTAAGAGTCACTGTACTGATCTGTACCTCTGTCTTGGCTTGTTGCTTACCCGCTGAAATATTTACAGTACCTAGTTGAATCCCAGATGGCTCCATCTGAAGATTTTGTAGTACGATACGACCATCACGGATCTCCACATCTGCGACAGCACTATCATAGCCTACATACGTGGCTATGAGTTGATAATTCCCGCTTGGCACCTCAGCCATACTGTAGAATCCCTTGTCATCTGTAGTAGTTCCTATGTCCGTATCGGCTAAAAACACATTACCAAATAGTATGGGTTCTCCGGTGGTCTTGTCTAGTATGGTGCCACGGAGCGTACCTGACTGAGCCTCGAGCGTCTGGCCAGGTAGAAAGCATAGTGTCATCAAAGCGCACAGTAGGCACGTAGTAAGTGCTCGTATCATAGGTCTTGTATTCTGCGGGCAAATGTAGTACGATTGTCAGGCACCACCCGTCAGAGGACGACATTGTAGGCAGTCTATAGATAACCTAGGACAACATTCATGTCCTTTGTTATATTCAACTGGTAACCTACCCACTCAAACTATGATCAGATATATGGTACTTCTTTCAGCTTTCGCTGCTCTATCTTGCACCGCTCAGACTGTACAGGGCGTATCAGTCGATCCACCCACGCAGGAGGAGAAAGTCGCTTATTGGTACAGTGGTAAGGCTGAGATTGCAAGTTATGCTCTCGATCAGTCGCGATACGGCGCAGCCAGACCTGGCGAGGCGGTACTCATCTTCGTGACAGAGGACTTTTCTAAGGCACATCAGGTCAAACTCGATAATCCTCAAGCCAATCCTAGCGATAAGGTGCCAATCCTAAAGATGAATCAAACAAGAAATTTTCTGACAGGAATTTATCCGTATTCTACGATGACCAGTGCATTCTCAGCGATGACGGGTGACTACGATCTTCAGAAAATAAGTGCATCAATTCAAGAGTGGTGCGGCCACACATATATGCAAGTCAACCAGGATGGTGCTCAACTGAGTATCCAGCATCGTAGTTACTTTCAGAGTGAAGGTGATAAAGACTACACTGTACAAAATGTCACCACAGAAGAAGAGCTATTTCTACTGACACGCATAGACCCTAATCGACTACCAGTGGGTGAATTCGATGTGCTACCGTCCCTATTATCAGCACGGTTGTTGCACTTTGACTATCAACCCCGCAAAGCATCAGCTACAGCTACACGCTCAGACGATCTATGGATCTATACCCTTTCATATACTGGTAGTCCGCGAGAACTTCAGATTACTTTTCATGCAGCTTTTCCTTACTGGATCGAAAGCTGGAGGGAAACTGATGATCGAGGAGGCGTAAGTGTAGCTACTAAGCAAGAGGTACTTCATATTGACTACTGGAATCGTAATAGTCCAGGCGACGAGGAGCTTCGAGAGGATTTAGGACTGGACAAGTATTCTAATCATGGGAGGGATCATGATTAGTTTGACGCAATAGCCCACGCTAATCTCTAGGACAACTGCGACTCTCATACCATGAGATTTCTCATACGATACGCCATCGATCTCCGCCAAATACTAAATGTATGAGCGCCAGATTACTATGTGGATAGTCTTCCATGTGCTCTAAGCCGCGACGATGGAGAAGACATAGCATTACGCGCATAGTACGACCATGCGAGCATACGAGAATCCTGTTATCATCACGTGATTCGATCAATTTCACAGCTTCATCAACTCGCTGAGCTAGCTCGGCTATCGATTCTCCGCCTTGTAAGCGAGCATCCACGTCACCTTGGGACCATGCCTCCTTTACACGATGATACGCAGCGATAGAATCAGGAGTGCTTGGAATTCCTTCACTTTTTCCCCAGTTGATTTCGTCCAGCTGTGCTAGGGACTCGTGAGGTACGCCCGCATCTATCCACTGCTGTACACTCTGGATTGATCTGCGCTGCGTGGAGGTGTAGATGCGATCCATCTGTATCTCTCCATAGGTCTGATAAAACACCTCCGCTTGCTCTCTGCCCACCGCATTGAGATCTGAGTCGATACTGCGTCCTTGGATGATGCCGCGAGCATTGTAATCTGTCTGGCCGTGCCGTACGAGATACATTTCCATGATACAATGATAGTCATACCAGCTCTACCTTTATCGATGTGCTGAGCATACTACTTCCTGCTTATGATACTGATGTCCGTGACATCATCCGCGATTTGCATACACAAGCGCAGAGCCTCTCCATTGATTATGAGATCATATGCCTCGATGACGATCCGCAGAGCCTTGCATGGGAGACCAATCAAGAGCTTACTACCATGGGTAATGTCCTGCTACAGCGCAATACCAGCAATCTAGGACGAGCGGGCAATCGCAATCGTCTTGCTCAACTTGCACGCTACTCCTCCTTGCTGTACATAGATGCAGATAGCTCGATCATACACAGTAACTATCTTAGCACATATGTGCAGGCCGCTCAAAATTCGCAGTGGGTCTATGGAGGTACGAGCTATCCCGAGAACTGTCCTGAGGGCTGCATATTGCATTGGTCTTACGGCAAGCAGATAGAAGCTCGAGGTATCGCACAGCGCTCTGGGGCTGGCGATTTTAGAAGCAACAATTTTTTGGTGCATCGAGATCTGATGCTTGCTCACCCTATGGACGAATCACTTAACAGATATGGGCACGAGGATACACTCTGGGCACATCATATGGATTCGGCTGGCGTGCCGATTCGCCACGTAGATAATCCAGTTCTTCACCACGGCGTCTATCCTGATCAGATTTATCTAGATAGAGTGGCAGAAGCAAGTAGTCATCTAGCAGAGCTAACACAGAGAGGTATCTTGCCTAGAATTACTAGATTGCAGAGGACTGATCATAGATTTGATATTCCAGTTGTGAGACAGATAGTCGACAGCTATTTGCGCACTAGAGCGCAGTACTTTAAGTCTTCCCTGTTGAGCTCTTTCGAGCAAATGGATTCTCGCGCAACTAAGAAGCAGTTGTCTACACTGAACTGGTATAAGTGGTCCATATACGCCGCTAGTATGCGCAGTTAGTAGACCAGCTGCTCAAGCATGACGACCTGATATGGTCCAGCCTTGAGGAGATCCATGCTGTGTTGGAGCATCGGGATCTCAGCAGTTATCATCTCTTGTACACTACTCTTTACGGTAGGAGATTCACTCTGGAGACTTTCCATCAGTTCTAGGAGCGGCGCTTGAAACTTGGGATAGACAGTCACCTTGGCATCTTCTACTTCGAGGAGCTCTTTTGCTTTGACAAAAGCATCATTCAGACTTCCTATCTGATCTATAAGTCCATTTTCTAGTGCTTGGTCACCAGTCCATACGCGTCCTTGTGCGATAGCTTGCACCTCGTCCACAGTCATACCTCTACCGTCTGCGACTTTCTGTAAGAAGAAGCCATAGTACTCATCTGTCATCCGCTGAAATATTTCCTGCTCTTGGTCACTCCATGATTGTACCAAGCTAAATCCTGCCGCAAGTGGATCAGTCTTCACAGTATCAAAGTGAATTCCGAGCTTCTCTTCAAGCATATTTTCAATATTAGGTACGATGCTCACTACGCCTATGCTACCGGTAATTGTCGACTCTTCAGCTATGATATGGTCAGCATTCATAGAGATATAGTATCCTCCACTAGCTGCTAGATCCCCCATAGACACCACGACCTTCTTGCCCGCATCTTTAAAGCGATTGATGGCCGCATAGATGTTATCACTAGCTATTACACTTCCTCCACCGCTATTGACTCGCAGCACCATAGCTTTCACGTCATCATCTCTGGTAAGCCTATCGATTATAGGTACATATCGTTCATCGCTTATCACGCCTTTATCCTCTGTATCATCTAGTATAGTACCTTCTGCAATCACCAGTGCGATTTTGCTATCGCCACTTCCCTTGTAGATAATCTTACCCTTTACCCAGTCTTGTAGACTGATCAGAGGTAGTTTATCCTTATCGAGTTGCTTTTTCATCTGAGAAAAAACTTCACTCTCATAAGCCGTCGCATCCGCAAGACCCTTATCGATAGCTTCGCGTGCGGTAGTCATCATGTAACCATCAGCAAGTAGATCCACTTGCTCTGTGCTCAGACTTCTGTTTTCTGCAATTTCTTCTAGTAAACTTTCTTTCATCTCATTCAAGTACTGACGAGTCTGAGCGCGATTGGCATCGCTCATTTCATTTTTTAGATAAGTTTCTCCAGCACTCTTATAATCGCCCGTATTGTAGATATCCACATCGATACCAAGCTTCTCACGGAAATCTTTAAAGTAGGGTTGCATACTAGCATATCCCTTCAGTTCTATCTTACCCATTGGGTGCAAGTAAACACTATCAGCAGCGGAAGCTACCACGTAGGCATGCTGTGAGTAGACATCGCTATACGCATAGACAAACTTGCCACTTTCTCTGAAAGCCTTGAGCTCATCAGCTAGATTATAGATCTGAGTGTGTCCTAGACTCACGGTCGTAAGATCAAGATAGATTCCTTTCACTTTGCTACTCGTAGCAGCACGTTGTATACCTGCGAGCATAGCATGGAAACCCACGACGTCATCTGTGTCAAAACTTAGGCCGCTTGACTTCACATTATTAGTTAATTCTGGTACGATCTGACTTGCTTTTATATGCAGTACACCATCATCCTTGATGGATGAGCTACCGCCACTTTGCTCGACACTAGATCCTATGAGGGCTACTCCCATCAGGAAAAACACAAACATAACAGCAAAAAATGCGAGGCCAGCTCCGATAAAAGCTGCAATAGTATAAGTGATAAATTTCTTCATAGGATTGGCATCATTTGATGAGTAAGAGTACGAGGATTGCTTCAGCACACTGCTCAGACATATCTAGTAACGATAAAAGTACTCGCCTGCTCACCACTTATCTGAGCTTTTCGATGAAGGTGCTCTATGTGACGTTGGTGACATCACATTGCTCGATGAGAGCTAAGGCTTTCACTCGCCATTCGGTGATGTTCTAGCTAATTAGACTTTGTCAATAGAGATATGTAATGCATTCCTGGCTGATACTGCCGGCGCATGAGGCGCTGGATCTCTTCGTATTGTACCTTGTCGTCGATAAAGTCTACGCCGTCGAGATTTATGATCAGCACGGGTATATCCGCTAGCGTTCTGAAATAGTCGAAGTAAGTATCTTGTATCTGCTGTAGATATGCTCCTTGGATCTTTTGCTCATAGCTGCGGCCGCGCTTTTTGATTTGTCTAAGTAATTCCTCTGGTGAGCGGTGCAAATACATGATCAAGTCAGGAGATGGCAAAGATTGCTGCAGCGTAGAATACAATCTGTAAAAGATCGCATAGTCTGATTCATTGAGATTTATACTCGCAAAGAGCAAGGTCTTGATAAATAAATAATCGCTAAGTACAAAATCTGAGAATAAATCCTGAGCCTGGAATTGTATCTCCTGCTGCTTATACCTCTCCGTCATGAAGAACAGTTCTAAGGGAAAGGCATACTTAGCTGGATTCTCATAGAAGTAGGGGAGAAATGGGTTCTCTGCAAATTCCTCGAGCATCAGCATACTGTTCGTATCACGCAGCAGAAGTTCGCAAAGTGATGTTTTTCCCGTACCGATGTTGCCTTCGATACTGATGTACTTGTAAGGTATGCTCTCAATCACACAGCATACATATGCAAATTATTTGAATCTATCATTCAATCCACAGACAAATTACTATTGATCATAGGTCAATAAGCCATCTAGTCATGAGATTCATATCGTCCAACCCGTTTCGTGCATTAGGCTTCGATGGATAGCGACTAGCTGCAATGGCGTCAGGTGTTTTTACCGACGAGTCATAGTGTGCTATGGCGAGCAAGCTCGTCTTCACTTCGCAAGGCGAGCAGGTGAAACTTGCCTACCTCTGGTAGGTGCCTGAGGCCGAAGCAGATAGACGCTAGGCGCGAAGTAAGCTGACGAGAGTTGACCACATGAACAGATCCTTTGATTTAGCTACAGCATTTCCGTAAGAAAAACTTGCACTCGCAGATTATTCCATATCGTCTGAAGTGTCTATACACATGGACGTTATGTAAAAGGATGAGCCCATCAATACATCCTAATACACTAATTGGGTCCAACCCATTTGCGCATTAGGCTTCGATGGATAGTGACTAGCTGCTACCGCTGCTATACGTAAAGACAGATAATTATGAAGCTCGATCTTCTTTTATGGCCGTCAAGAATTTGTTGAGCTCCTTCTTCACGATCGGGAATAGGAATAGTAGACCTATCATATTAGGGAAGACAAGCGCAAGGATCATGGCATCACTAAAGTCAAATACAGCTTGCATACTCGATGCGGCACCTATGACGATGAAGACCAAGAATAATAACTTGTACACCAGATCAGAAACTTTGCCTTTACCAAAAAGATACTTCCAACTCTGTAGACCGTAGTACGACCAGCTAATCATCGTGCTGAAGGCAAATAGAGCAATCGCAATGGTTAATACATAGGGGAACCATGGTATCACACTGGCAAATGCTTTGCTGGTAAGTTCTACACCTCCGATACTACCAGCTTCTCCAGCAAGGTAGATGCTACCTTGACCATCACCGCCATACTCAAAGAGTCCGCCGCTGTTGTAAAAGATAATCACCAGAGCAGTCATCGTACAGATGACGACCGTATCGATAAACGGCTCAAGCAGTGCTACGAGACCTTCACTTGCAGGAAACTTGGTCTTCACAGCAGAGTGCGCTATGGCAGCGGATCCTGCACCAGCCTCATTGGAAAACACAGCTCGTCTAAATCCGAGTATCAAGACACCAAACAATCCACCAAGACCAGCTTCGGGAGTGAATGCCTGAGTGAAAATCAATTTAAATGCGTCATCGATGTAGGAAAAATTAGCAAAGATCACCACCAGACAAGCGATCACATAGATCGCAGCCATAAGAGGTACCACTAGCTCAGTGACACTAGCAATACGCTTGATACCACCTATGATGACTACTCCTACAAGGACAGCGAGTACAAGACCTGCGATCACACCAGTATTACCGCCTGTGATGTTGAAAGTGTTAGCTATTTGCTCGACAGCTTGATTACTCTGCACCATATTACCACCACCAAAGGATGCTCCTATACACAAGACCGCAAAGATCACCGCAAGTGCTTTGCCCAATCCAGCAAACCCACGCTCCTTCAGACCCTTGCTGAGATAGTACATAGGACCACCATACACCGTGCCATCAGGACCTATATCTCTATATTTTACACCAAGTGTGCACTCCACGAATTTGGTAGACATACCGATAAGACCACAGATGATCATCCAGAATGTCGCTCCAGGACCACCGATCGCAATCGCAATCGCCACACCGGCTATATTTCCTAAGCCTACCGTGCCCGACACAGCCGTAGCAAGTGCTTGGAAGTGACTGACCTCACCATCTTGACTCTCATCCCTGATTGTATCTGGGATATCGCCAGAGGCTGTCATATGCACTGCTGCTTGACGATCAGTCTCGTGCTTTTCTATGTCGTCGTATTTGCCTCGTACCACATTGATAGACATGGGGAACTTGACGATATTGACAAAGCCAAAGTAGAGTGTGAAAAATACAGCACCCAGTATCAGCAAGATCACCACCAGCGGCAGGGTGGCCTTTCGTTCCACATAGCTCTGGACTCCAGAGATGCCATCGATACGCTCTGTAATAAGCTCAAACTGAGCGCGATCTTTGATGAGAATACTCACCTCATCACTCCCAGGATCGCGACCCAGATATCTTGCGCCACTATTCACTACAAAACTCTCTAGCGCAGCAGCACTCTTGGTCGTATCTACCGATACTACGACATCTATATTTTCCTTTTCAGGATACTGAGGTCCCCAGAATACGATGCTCTCCCATACCGCTGTGATGGGCTCAAAAAATGAGTTGATCGCTGCATCGATACCGCCGCTTTCTTCTTCTTGAGCGCTCAAGCTGGCAGGTAATAAGAGGACAGCAAGGCAGATGGGTAGTATCCATTTCTTCATATCAGAGAGAATTTCAGATGATGTTGGCTCGTGGTTATATGGGGCTTTCGCCCAAATTTTATCATTCTCGGATCTGCATACCTCGTCCCACTTCGGCACACAGCACATGACAGATCCAAGGACGAATCTAGGGTTAATTTTTGAAACGTCATCCTTGCAGTCGGCTCCAAGAGTCTCGAGGACTCGCCAATGTCTGCAAGACCAAGGCTCACCTCACATGAGCGACATGCGAGCGAGACTATGCTCATCAAGGGAGCATTCTAACCAAGAGTCGTCGGACCGAGACAGCCGAATAAGAACAGACTAGAGACTTTAGTATAAAGTATAAAGAGCGAATCCACATAGCGTTATGTCCAAGCGTCGTCGGACTGAGGTAGTCAAATAGAAAAGGCTAGAGACTTTAGTATAAAGTGTAAAGAGCGAATCTACATAGCGTTATGACCAAGAGTCGTCGGACTGAGGTAGTCAGATAGAAAAGGCTAGAGACTTTAGTATAAAGTGTAAAGAGTGTGATCACACAGCATCTTGACCATGAGTCGCATAGAGGTAGATAGATAAGAAGAGACTAGAGACTTTAGTATAAAGTGTAAAGAGTGCGTCCACACAGCTTTCTGCCCAATAGTCGCATAGAGCTAGATAGATAAGAAGAGGCTAGAGACTTTAGTATAAAGTGTAAAGAGTGTGTCTACACAGTATCTTGACCAAGAGTCGCATAGAGGTAGATAGATAAGAAGAGACTAGTGACTTTAGTATAAAGTGTAAAGAGCGCTTCCACACAGCTTTCTAAAGCACTACATATATAACATATAGACAAAAAGCTCATATTTGCACCCTGATGAAGCAGTACCACGACTTACTCCAACATATCTTGGATCATGGAGACCAAAAGTCTGACCGTACAGGTACAGGGACGCAGAGCGTCTTTGGTTATCAGAATCGCTATGACCTCTCAGAGGGCTTCCCCATGGTTACAACTAAGAAGCTCCACCTCAAGTCCATCGTGTACGAGCTTCTCTGGTTTATCCAAGGTGACACTAACGTGAAGTATCTCCAAGACAATGGGGTACGTATATGGAATGAGTGGGCAAGAGAAGACGGCGACCTCGGTCCCGTATATGGCAAGCAATGGAGATCTTGGGAAGGCGCTGATGGTAAGACCTATGATCAGCTGATGGACGCTATTCATTTGATCAAGGAGCAGCCAGATTCACGTCGCATCATCATCAATGCCTGGAACGTGGCCGATTTGCCAGACATGGCGCTTAGTCCTTGTCATTGTCTCTTTCAATTTTATGTAGCCGATGGTAAGCTTTCGTGCCAATTGTATCAGCGCTCCGCCGACGCATTTCTCGGTGTTCCTTTCAATATCGCATCATACGCCCTGCTGACCATGATGTTGGCTCAAGTGACAGGTCTGAAGCCTGGATTCTTCGTCCACAGCTTTGGAGATTTGCATCTGTACAGCAATCATCTGGACCAAGCGCGTCTGCAACTTACACGAGATCCGCGAGCTCTTCCACGCATGGAGATCAATCCTGATATCAAGAGCATCACTGATTTCAAATTTGAGGATTTCACCCTGCATGATTACGATCCGCATCCACACATAAAAGCTGCCGTAGCAGTCTGACAATCAAGTACTTAGCGATTTCTTTAGATTAGGTCTAAATAGATATCAATCCTGTCAAGAAACTGTTAATAGATAGAGCGTAAAAGCTATTTTTGCGCTGTTAGGCTACAGATGTACAGAAAGCCTTAAAAAAAGCTCATTATGCTTCGACCGCAAAGACTGATTCCGCATATCATTTTCTCCTTGTTCCTTCTACTCGGAACTGGCCTCAGTGCTCAGAACACTGACGAAGGCAAGGCGCTCTTCAGAGCTAACTGTGGATCCTGTCACAACAGTAACATGAAGTCCAAGATGACTGGACCCGCCCTCGGTGGTGTGGAAGAGCGCTGGGCGGACTATCCGCAAGAGGATCTATATGGCTGGATCCGAAATAGTGCAGCCATGGTCGCAAAGGATCACCCACGCGCTGTAGAAGTGTACAATGAGTGGAACGGTGCACAGATGACATCATTCCCAAGCTTGACGGATGACAACATCACTAATATCCTTGCCTACATTGATGGAGTATATACAGGAGTCCTAGGGCCTAAAACGAATGTCGATATTGCAGGGGGTGAGGTGGTAGAAAAGGAAGCGAGCAATCTCCTTTACTACGGCCTGTTCGCTATACTTGGCATACTCGCTCTAGTCCTGGCACGGGTGATCTCCAATCTCAACTACATGGCGGAGCTCAAGGACGGCACAGCTCCTGCGCAGCGTAAGAGCCTCCTTGAGATACTTACAAGTAAAAAGCTGATTGGTCTGGTGCTATTTGCCTTGATCATCATGGCAGGTTATTTCACAGTCAATAATGCCATATCACTTGGTCGTCAGCAGGACTACGCTCCTGAGCAGCCGATTGCTTTCTCACACGAGACGCACGCTGGAGTGAATAAGATAGAGTGCCAGTACTGCCATGATGGTGCTCGCCGATCCAAACACTCCGTCATACCTGCAGCTAATACCTGTATCAACTGCCACAAAGCCATCAAGGTAGGTGCTAAGCACGGGACAGCCGAGCTCACTAAGATCTTTGCATCCATGGGCTTCAATCCCAATGATGACACCTACATAGAAAACTATATGGATCTCAGCAACGATGAGCTAGGAGAAATCTATAAAGAGTGGATCTCGGATAATTACCTCGTAGGTGAAGGCATGGAGAAAATCGATAAGCTCGGTGAGCAATTTGTTGATGACCAGTGGGATGCTATCGTCTCTTCCATGACGAACGAGACGAAGCCTAAAGTACAAGGACCGATCGAGTGGGTACGCATACATCACCTTCCTGATCATGTCTACTTCAATCATGCTCAGCATGTCACAGTAGGAGAGGTCGAGTGCCAGACATGTCACGGACCTGTAGAAGAGATGGAAGTACTCGCACAGCACAGCCCACTGAGTATGGGATGGTGTATCAACTGTCACCGCCAGAGTGAAGTGCAATTTACAGAAAACGATTACTACGCGAGCTACACTCGCTATCACGATGAAATCGCAGCAGGCACACGCCGCGCTGTCACAGTAGAAGATATAGGTGGACTAGAATGTCAAAAATGCCACTACTAGAATCACCAGCAGAACTACGCACACTATGAAAATTGATAAGGATACAATCTGGATAGGAGGCAAAGACCTCGAGGGCGATCAGGAGCTGATAGAGCAAGCTGCTCTAGAGACCTCTCTACCCGCAGCGGACAGCCCTATGCCCATGGATATCGACGAGAGCGCCGGTGGTAATCGTCGCGATTTCCTCAAGATTCTAGGATTCAGCGTAGGTGCTGCAGCTGTCGCAGGTTGTGAGATACCTGTGAAGCGCGCCATCCCCTATGTAATCAAGCCAGATGCAATTGTACCAGGTGTAGCGACCTATTACGCCAGTACATTTGTCCATGACGGAGATGTACTTCCGATCATCGTAAAGACTCGTGAAGGAAGACCGATTAAGATAGAAGGTAACAGCATGAGCTCCATGAGCCGTGGTGGTACTAGCGCACGTGCACAAGCCTCAGTACTAGATCTATATGATATTGATCGTATTCGCGAGCCGTACATGCGTAATGAGGAGGATGGAGCAGAATGGAAAGCTACCGACTGGGCAACTCTAGATCGCGCTATCCAGAAAGCTCTCAGCAGCTCTTCTAGACCAGTGCTATTGACGCACACAATCGTGAGCCCATCATCACTCGCACTTATAGATAAGATGAAGTCCAAGTATCCTGGGATGCGTCATGTACAGTATGATGCAATCAGTAGCTCAGCGATGCTTCAAGCCAATAAAGAAGACCTCGGTGAGGCTGTCATACCAGATTATCACTTTGACAAGGCAGACGTTATCGCCAGCTTTGGTGCCGACTTCCTCGGTACATGGATAAGTCCAGTGGAGTATGCAGCTGACTACGCTGAGCGCAGAAAAGTGCGCAGCGTCGATAGCCCTAAGATGAGCAGACACTTCCAGATCGAGGCAGGTATGTCTATGACGGGATCCAATGCTGATAATCGCATTCCTCTGCGTCCATCGCATATGGGTACAGCGATCGCTTATCTACACGGTAAGATTGCCGGTGGTGGTGGTGGTTCAGCACTTCCAGCTGACGCTAAAAAAGGTCTCGACGTGCTCGCCGAAAATTTGCAAGCAGCACGCGGCAAGTCCATCGTCATATCTAATAGTAATAATAAGGCGGAGCAGAAACTGATCAACGCAATCAATGCGCGACTAGGTAACTATGGCTCTACCATGACCTTCGCTCATGCGAGTTTGCAGAGAAAAGGTAATGATAAAGATCTCCGTACACTCATGGCCGACATCAGCGCGGGTAGGGTAGATGCACTCATCACATGGGGCGCCAATCCAGCTTATGATACGCCAGAGGCAGCTCAGTTTGTTGAGAAAGCGACTGGGATTAAGACGAAGATCGCACTTGCGTATAAGAAGGACGAGACTACACTGCTTGCCGACTACGTAGCACCGATTCACCATACCCTGGAGTCATGGGGAGATGCTGAGCCAAAGCGCGGTATGCTCTCTACTATTCAGCCTACCATCAGCCCACTTTTTAACTCTCGTCAGGCCGAGGAAAGCTTGATGATCTGGTCTGAGGCAGTGACAGATGAGCTTCCTGATTATAGGACTTTCGTCCAAATGAATTGGAAGAATACAGCTTTCGGTGCTCAGACGAGTTTCGGTAGCTTCGATTCTTTCTGGGAAAATACACTTCAAGATGGCGTAGTCGAGATCAGCGGTGGTCCTGAGCTCAGCTACGGAGGATCTGCAAGCGCAACTGGTATCACCAGACCATCTACAGATGGACTTGAAATCAGCTTTACAGAGAAAGTAAGTCTAGGAGATGGATCCTATGCTAATAATCCTTGGCTACAAGAAATGCCAGATCCAGTGACACGCTGCAGTTGGGGTAACTACCTTGCCGTGCCAGTGACATTTGATGGAAATAGAAAATTTATCGGCTACGGCGGTGTCAATGATGATAGCGAAGTGGTAGAACTAGCTGTGGGTGACCATAGCATAAGTCCATCAGCTATCAAGCAATTTGGCCAAAAGGCCGATACCGTTTCTATAGCCCTAGGATATGGTCGCTCTGCAGGCGGTACATGCGCCAAGGGGATAGGTGTCAATGTATACCCGGCGCTCTCTATAGATAGTGATGGTAATACACAGTACTATGCTACAGATGTAGACTGGAAAGGTAGCACCGGACGAAAAGAAAAGTATTACAGTAGTGTGCAGTACCACCACACCATGGGTGTTACCGGTATCGACAAGGACTCTGGTGAAAAGATCAATGCAGATGAGCAAGCGCTCGCGGATCTTCCTGTCAAGGGATTTCAAGGATCATTGGTCAATAGATCTATTATCCGCCGAGCACATGCTGACGAGCTAGGAGATTTTATCCATGATCTTCAGCACGAGCGCGAGCATCACCAGCATCTCAACGATGCTTCTCTCTATCCTGGGCACGATGATCTCTACAATCAGGGGCATCACTGGGGTATGCACATCGATCTCAATGCTTGTACCGGCTGTAGCGCATGCTCCGTAGCTTGTATGGCAGAGAATAATGTACCTGTAGTAGGTAAGCGTGAAGTAAGCCGTCACCATGAGATGACTTGGCTACGTATAGATCGCTACTACTATGGTGATGTGGAAAATCCTAAGACTGTCTATCAGCCGATGATGTGCCAGCACTGTGACAATGCCCCTTGCGAAAATGTATGTCCTGTAAATGCTACTAACCACAGCTCCGAAGGCCTCAATCAGATGGCTTATAATAGATGTGTAGGTACGCGCTACTGTGCCAATAACTGTCCATATAAAGTGCGACGATTTAACTGGCTCGATTATACTACTGCAGATACTTGGCCAGATAATGAGCCAGTACTCGTAGAGGGAACAACACTAGAATATGGTGCAGATGATCTCACGCGTATGGTTCTTAATCCAGACGTGACGGTAAGATCTAGAGGAGTAATCGAGAAGTGTAGCTTCTGTACGCAGCGCATCCAAGAGGGAAAACTCACAGCTAAGAAAGAAGGTAGACGACTGAGAGACGCAGATGTAAAGACGGCTTGCCAGACGGCATGTCCTACAGGTGCTATCGTATTTGGAGACAGAAACAATCCTGAAGGAGATCTGATGACCAAGTTCGCCTCTCCGCTCAATTACATTGCGCTAGAAGAAGTGAACGTGCAGAGTAGTGTGCAGTATTCTGCTCGTATTAACAACCAAGACAAAAAACTAGAGGCTTAGGTCTTATAAATTAATGTAGCCTATGAGTGCTCCTATATCTCCAGTAAGAAATCCCCTGATCACCGGTAGCAAGACCTACCACCAGATCACAGAAGACCTCTGTAGCCCGACAGAGCGAGCGCCTAAGCCTATATGGGTGATTGCGTTCTTGATATCGGTCACAGTCTTTGGCTTTGGTCTATTCTGTATCGCATGGACGGTATGGAAAGGTATCGGTACCTGGGGTTCTAATCGTACGATCGGTTGGGCATGGGATATCACCAACTTTGTATGGTGGATCGGTATAGGTCACGCGGGTACGCTGATCTCCGCGATCTTGCTACTCTTCAGACAGAAGTGGCGTACGGGTGTAAATCGTGCAGCGGAAGCGATGACGATTTTCGCCGTGATGTGTGCAGCAATTTTCCCAGGTATTCACGTAGGTAGAGCCTGGGTAGTATTCTACTTCTTCCCTTATCCTAATACTCGTGGTCCACTATGGCCCAACTTTAACTCGCCTCTCCTCTGGGATGTATTTGCCATCAGTACATACTTCACCGTATCCCTACTATTCTGGTATACTGGTCTCGTACCCGATTTTGCAACCGTACGTGACAGAGCTAAAGGAATCAGAAAGAAAGTGTACAATGTTCTGTCCTTTGGCTGGACAGGTGCTGCTAAGCACTGGCAGAGATGGGAGTCTCTCTCACTCGTACTAGCTGGTATCGCTACACCGCTTGTACTCTCTGTACACACGATTGTAAGTTTTGACTTTGCCACTTCGGTCATACCTGGTTGGCATACGACGATTTTCCCTCCCTATTTTGTTGCTGGGGCGATCTTCTCGGGATTTGCTATGGTACTTACCCTCATGCTCATCACTAGGAAGGTGCTTAGTCTAGAAGACTACATTACCGTAGAGCACGTGGAATCTATGAATAAAGTCATCCTTGCTACAGGCTCCATCGTAGGTGTAGCCTACTTGACGGAGCTCTTTATAGCATGGTACTCAGGATATATCTATGAGCAGTTTGCTTTCTTTAATCGAGCTGTGGGAATCTACTGGTGGTCGTACTTTGGTATGATGGCCTGTAATGTGATCTCTCCACAGTTCTTCTGGAGTAAGAAGCTGAGGCGCAACATCACCTTCACGTTCTTCATGTCGATATTCATCAATATCGGTATGTGGTTTGAGAGATTTGTGATTATCGCCACCACTCTAGCAAGAGATTACCTTCCTTCTAGTTGGAGTTTCTATAAGCCTACTTGGGTGGAAATTGGCATCTACCTCGGGACGATGGGTCTATTCTTTACGCTGTATCTGATCTTCGTCCGTGTGGCGCCAGTGGTCGCGATAGCAGAGGTCAAGAGTATCCTTAAGTCATCAGGTGATCAATATGTCAAAGGACACGAAACGTATCACGAGACAGCGCCTCTCAGTGAGGTTCATCATTAATTAGTACTACACATGGCTCACGCACATACAACTACTGATATCATCTACGGTCTATACACCGATGAGACTGATTTACTGCATGCAGTGAAGCAGGCTGGCGATGCACACATGGATATATGGAATGTCTACACTCCATTCCCTGTGCATGGACTTGATCCACTGCTTGGATTATCAGAGTCTCGATTGCATATTGCTGGATTCATCTTTGGCTCGCTAGGCTTGCTTACCGCTTTTTTGGGGATGTCTTGGATATTTACAAGAGATTGGCCAGTGATATTTGGCGGTAAGCCATACTGGCCAGTGCCTTCTTTTATTCCTATCACATTTGAGCTTACAGTTCTATTTGCTGCGATAGGTATGGTGGTCACATTTTATACAGTTTCTGGTATGGGTCCAGGTACGATGTATCCGATTCTCGATCCTAGAATCACGGACGATAAGTTTTGCATTGCCTTTGACAAGACAAGCATGACAGGCGGTGACGTAGACGCCATCAATAACTTTTTTCAAAACACAGGAGCTGCAGAGATCCACAGTAAAGAAATCGCATGAAGCTAATGAGCAGATATCTACTATATATAGCTCTGGTAGCGACTATAGCCGCCTGCGGTCCTGCAGGAGGAGAAGATAGAGGACATGAGTTTATGCCAGATATGGCACACTCCGTAGCCTACGAGTCCAATATCTACAATTACTATGGTCTCAATACCTACAGCGAAGAGTCTGAGTACAAGAAATATGCTATGCCACGTAAACCTGTCGAGGGAACAGTCCCTCGTGGCTCGGCTGGTCTAGCACTGCGTTCACCAGAGGATAAGGAGCGACTGATGATGTCATTTAACGGGCAGACTCAGATCAATGAGATCTCTATTCCTAGCAATGGAAGTGTGAGCTATGACTATGATAACTCAGATGATGAGCGCGTACGCGCCTCTCGTGAAATCACACAGAATGCATTACCCATCACTGCCCGTGGCCTTGATCAAGGCAAGGAGCTCTACGAAGTATTCTGTGGTATATGCCACGGCAAAGGAGGAGCAGGTGACGGTTATCTTGCACGCGAGGGTGGTCCCTACGCAGCTGTGCCAGCTAATCTCATAGCTCCTAAGTTTAGAGACACTACCGATGGACTCTACTACCATGCTATCATGCACGGTAAGAATGTCATGGGTGCTTATGCTGACAAGCTCAGCTATGAAGAAAGATGGAATGTGATTCACTACATCAGATCACTACAAGCCAAGGAGCAATCACTGGTTTACTCAGAAGATGAAAATACCCTGAATAATGCCATGACTGGTGCGAGCTACTACGCTGGCTTCACTATGCCAGAGAGTAAAACCAAGGACATCTACATGCTCAGCTCAGGTCATGACGATCATGGAGATGATCATGGTCACGACGCAGATGGTGATAGACTTCATGACGGAGCACATGGCTCTTACGGTGATGATGATGAGCATAGTCACGACAAGAATGACGGAGATCATGACAAGGCCGGACATGATGAGGATGGCCACGATCACAAAGAAGGACATGACCACAAAGAAGGACATGACCATGACGAAAACGATAACCACGAGCACTAATCACACATGGAAGAAAGAGCTACATATAAAATGGACGGAACACTGAGGATAGTGCTCCTGGTATTGGTAGGGCTTGGTGCTCTGTGCTTAGGAGCAAGTTTCTTTAGCAATCCAGATGGCTATCACACACGCTTCTGGTCCAATTTTCTGCACAATTCTGTTTTCTTCACTGGGATTGCCTTCATGGCGATCTTCTTCTACGCCATATGTATGACAGCCTATGCAGGCTGGCATGTGATGTTTAAGAGAGTGTGGGAAGCCTTTGGGCAGTTTATGCTGGTAGGAATCATATTAATAGGCATCATTACCCTTGGGGTGTGGCTACACTGGCACCACCTTTATCACTGGACAGATGCCGCATCTCTAGATCCAGATTCTGAGTACTTTGACGCGATTCTCAAGCACAAGTCTTCCTTCCTTAATCCTGTGGTCTACTCAGTACTTGGATTAGGAATGCTTGCTGTATGGTACTTTTTTGCCGCAAGGCTTAGATCTCTCTCACTTGCTGAGGATAATAAGAAAGATCCTTTTGACTTCAGGGCTTTCCGAAAGATGAAAGTCTGGAGTGCTGTATTTCTACCTATCGCAGGCTTCACTAGCGCAGCTGCCATATGGCTCTGGGTCATGTCAGTTGATGCGCACTGGTACAGTACCTTATTCGCTTGGTATACGGGTGCCAGCTGGTTTGTATCCATGATAGCGCTTACGATATTGATATTACTTTACCTTAAGTCTCAAGGCTACTACAGCTTTGTGACGACAGAGCATTTTCATGATTTAGGAAAATTCTTATTTGCTTTCAGTATCTTTTGGACCTATCTGTGGTTTTCGCAGTTCATGCTCATCTGGTATGGAAATGTGGGAGAGGAAACCATCTATTTCAAGGAGAGATATGAGAACTATCCTGTGATGTTTTACGGGAATCTGATCATCAACTTCATTTTTCCATTCTTCGTCCTTATGAGAAATGACACGAAGAGGAAAGTAGGTACCTTGATCATAGTGAGTATCGTAGTTCTTTTCGGTCACTGGTGGGATTTCTTCCTTATGATCAAGCCAGGTGTACTGCATACTACTCATGAAGCACTGGAGCATGCTGGAAAAGCGCACGCTCATATAGGTGGGATGAGTTTTCCTGGTCTCTTAGAGATAGGAATATTCTTAGGATTTCTCGGACTATTTCTTCTTGTAGTTCTCATGCGTCTCGGCGCTGCACCACTGGTGGCTACTAGAGATCCATACATCCAAGAAAGCCTCCACCACCACACTTAATAGACAATTCAGACATGAAGACACTACTCCTTATATTATCTATAGTTCTGATCGCTGTCATACTAGTGCAGATAGGCCGTCTTACGGACCTCACTGCTCGTGTAAGAGGTGAAGAAGGACTCAGCGTAAGAAAAAATAATGCGACTGCCAATGCCCTACTGGTGTTTATGGTTGCCTTCTTGATATTCTGCGTATGGATATCGTGGTATTACAAAGACGTGATGCTAGCATATGGCCCCAATGAGGCTGCCTCCATTCACGGAAAAGAAATCGATAACCTATTTAATTGGACACTTGGCTTTACAGGTATAGTTTTCTTTATCACACAGATAGCTCTGTTCTATTTTGCGTGGAAATACAGAATGCGTGAAGGTCGAGTTGCTAAGTTCTTTAGTCATGACAATAAGCTCGAGGTTATATGGACACTGATACCTACAGTGGTCATGGCATTTCTTGTTGTTCAAGGTCTTATCACATGGAATAATACCATGACAGATGTCAAGCCCGGCGATGACTTTATTGAGATAGAAGCAACTGGGGAGCAGTGGCTTTGGCACTTGAGATATCCTGGACCAGATGGTATGCTAGGTGCTCGAGACTATCGTCTCACTGAAGGTACCAATCTACTAGGCCAAGATTGGTCTGATGCTAAAAATCATGATGACTTCTTACCTTCTGAGATTGTACTACCTGTAAATCAAAAAGTGCGTGTGCGCATCACCGCAAAAGATGTATTGCACAATTTTTATCTACCTCACCAACGTGTGAAGATGGATGCCGTGCCTGGTACGCCAACTTACTTTGTGTTCACACCTACACTGACTACCGCAGACTACCGCGAAAATCTAAAAGGTCACCCAGACTGGGAAGTGCCTAGTGATCCAGATGATCCGTCAAGCCCGCCAAGATGGAAAGTTTTTGACTACGAACTCGCATGTGCTGAGCTCTGTGGAAATGGTCACTTCTCTATGAGAAAGATCGTACGTATCGTGACTCCTGAGGAATACCAAGATTGGCTCGCGACACAGACTTCCTATTACATGGGAAATGTGAGAAATACAGACGCCGATCCTTACAAGGGGCAACTTCTAGATATAGATCTCAAGGATCGGGAAACACAACTGATGGATGCCTTCGATGAAGCCATCGAAAAAGAAGATCCAGAAGAGAGGATTATCCGCCTTGATTATGTACAATTCGAGACAGGAAGTGCACAACTTAAGCCAGAATCAAAGTATGAGCTCAATAATCTAGTGAACCTGCTCAACGATTATAGTTCTATGACATTAGAACTAGGTGGACACACAGATAATGTGGGTGATGCAGACAGCAATCAGTCGCTCTCTCAAGCACGCGCTGAAGCTGTGAAAAGCTATGTGGTCAATAAGGGTATCAATGCTGATCGCTTGACGGCTGTAGGATATGGTCAAAATAAGCCAGCTGAGGATAACGATACAGATGAAGGTAGAGCGGCTAATCGCCGTACGGAATTTAAAATCACTACGATCTAAATAAAGCATTATGGCAGAGGTTCTAGTCAAAAAGTACGATACAGACGAGCTGATAGAGAAGACGGGATATGACGATCACTTTCATGAGCATCATGATGGTGATAAGTACAGCTCCAACTTCGTCAATACCTACATCTTCTCGATGGATCACAAGATCATCGCGAGACAGTTTTTAATCACAGGTATGATCTGGGCTCTTATCGGAGCAGGAATGTCTGTCATCTTCCGATTGCAACTGGGATTTCCAGATAGTAATATGGCTTGGCTCAAGCCGCTTCTCGGTAAGTGGATTACGGTGGACAATGGAGTAGGGGCGCTTGATCCCAATTTCTACTATGCTCTAGTGACCATGCACGGTACTATCATTGTATTTATGGTACTGACCGCAGGGCTCAGTGGTACGTTTTCTAATTTACTCATACCACTTCAGCTGGGCGCCAGAGATATGGCCTCGCCATTTCTTAATATGCTCAGCTACTGGTTCTTCTTCTTATCGAGTGTCATCATGTTTTACTCGCTCTTCATTGCTACAGGGCCTTTCTCTGGAGGATGGACGGGCTATCCTCCTCTCAGTGCCTTACCTCAAGCCTCTAGTGGCTCCGGGGCAGGAGCAACTCTGTGGATCGTATCGCTGGTGTTCTTTGTAGTGTCAGTACTCCTCGGTGGAGTCAACTACATTACCACAGTACTTAATCTACGGACCAAAGGGATGAGTCTATGGCGCATGCCACTTACAATATGGGCGTTCTTCGTTACAGCAATTATAGGTCTCCTATCTTTCCCAGTACTCGCAAGTGCGTTCTTCCTATTGACATTTGATAGGACGATTGGTACCAGCTTTTTTCTCAATGAGATCGTAGTCAAAGGTGAGATTCTTGATTATGCAGGTGGTAGTCCCATACTTTTTCAGCACCTCTTCTGGTTCCTAGGACACCCAGAAGTGTACATCATCATATTACCCGCCATGGGGCTGACCTCCGAGGTGCTCTCGGTGCACGCTCGGAAGCCCATTTTCGGTTATAAGGCGATGGTACTTTCGATCCTAGCGATTGCCTTCTTGTCATTTATCGTGTGGGCCCACCACATGTTTATGTCAGGTGTCAATCCTTTCATCTCTAACATCTTCGTGATCTTCACACTCATCATTGCTGTACCTAGTGCCGTAAAAGTGTTTAACTGGATCACGACACTATATGGCGGTAACATTCGACTCAATACACCGATGCTCTTTGCCATCGGTTTTGTCAGCATGTTTATCAGTGGTGGTCTTACAGGAATCTTCCTAGGTAATTCTGCTATTGACATCCAGCTACACGATACATACTTCGTGATTGCTCACTTCCATATTGTGATGGGAGTGGCGGCATTCTTCGGAATGTTTGCCGGGATCTATCATTGGTATCCCAAGATGTACGGCCGCTTTATGAATCCTACCCTCGGTAAGATTCACTTCTGGGGTACGCTTATAGGAGCTTATGCGATATTCTGGCCTATGCATTATACTGGCCTAGCTGGTGTGCCGCGTCGCTATTACAAGTTTGATGTATTCGACGCTTTTGGTCAGTTTGCTGAGTTAAATATGTTTATCACGATTGCCGCGGCCATTGTATTTGGAGTGCAAGTGCTATTTGTGATTAACTTCTTCTATAGCATCTGGTACGGTAAGAAGGTCAAGTCGCGAAATCCTTGGGGAGCTAATACACTCGAGTGGACTACTCCGATCAATGCTGGTCACGGTAACTGGGAAGGTAATCTACCTGTAGTGCACAGATGGGCATACGACTATGGTAAGGATGGATACGATTTTATTCCACAGCATGTTCCTGTAAGTGACGACGAAACAATAATGCATTAATGAAGCAACAGCCCACATCAGTAGCTGTCAATCAAGAGCTGTCGGTATCCCGATGGGCGGACTTCCTGTCCCTCATCAAGGTGCGACTATCTAGTCTCGTGGTATTCACAGCGGTGATGGGCTATATCATCGTAGTAGGTCTAGCTGTAGATCCGCTCATTCTATGTCTGATTACTGTAGGCGGCTTTGCTATTACCGCAGCGGCCAATGCATTTAACCAAGTACTGGAAAAAGATTATGATCGCCTCATGGAGAGGACGGAGAACCGTCCTCTTGCTTCTGGCAGGATGAAAACTAGTGAAGCCGTTTTTCTAGCGGGTATGCTTTGCCTTATCGGAGTGACTGCGCTCAGCGCTATCAATCCGATTGCTGGGACTCTTGGTATGTCATCAATGATTCTCTATGCTTTTGTGTATACTCCGATGAAGCGATACTCACCCGTATCGGTCTGGATAGGTGGTATTCCAGGAGCGCTACCTGTAGCTATCGGTTGTGTTGCTGCTCAGGGAGAACTTACTACACTCGCTATCGGACTCTTTGTGCTGCAGTATCTGTGGCAATTGCCGCATTTCTGGGCGATAGGCTATCTTGGATTTGAAGATTATCAGAAAGCTGGATTTAAGCTTTTGCCCGTAAGGGAAGATAAGATACACCCTGCCCTAGGATTACATTCTCTAGTGGCAGCTGCAGTGATGATCTTGACACTTGGTGGCATGTATGCTATCGGTGATATCACAGTGATACTTCTTGCAGCGGCTTGCCTGTTGACAGCTGGATATGTATACTTCTCTTGGAAATTTTATCAGCGCATGGAGAGAGCTACTGCAATGAAATTGATGTTTTCCTCATTTATTTATCTACCAGTCGTACTGGTGTTATTTTGGATAATGTGATGGAGAGCGCACAAGGAATAAAACTGACCAATAGCTACAATCGTAGCAAGATCCATCCGCACAAGTTTGCCCTGTACGTCAGTATGGCAAGTATCATGATGATGTTTGCTGGTCTGACGAGTGCCTTCGTTGTAAGACGAGCCGCTGGCAACTGGCTTGAATTTTATATGCCGCGGGAATTTTATATAAGCGCAGCAGTAATCGTAGCAAGTAGTATATGCTTGCACTTGAGTGTACGCTCATTTAAGCGTGGCAGTGCGGCGGGGTATAAACTATTTATGATACTAGCGATGATCTGCGGTATCGCATTCGTAGGATTACAATACAGTGGATGGCTCACGCTTGATGCTGGAGGAATAGCTGTAGACGGCAACCCTTCTGGGAGTTTCGTCTATGCAATCAGTGGACTGCATGTTGCACACGTAGTCGGTGGGATCGCCGTACTGCTTGTGTGTGTGCTCCGCGCATTTACGGTACCTTATAAGCGCACAGAGCGTAGGCTGATACGCCTAGAACTCAGCGCGATTTATTGGCACTTCGTAGATATACTGTGGTTATATCTACTATTTTTTATGATCTGGCAAATGTAAAAGTATGGCGACTGAGACTGTCACACACGACGATGATATAGAACAGCAGGCGGATTGGTCTGGAGCAACAGCACCCTTCAAGGCGAGCTACGGTAAGCTGATGATGTGGTACTTTCTGCTATCGGATGCCTTCACATTTGCTGGGTTCCTGATTGCCTATGGGGCACTGCGATTCAGTATGCCTTCATGGCCAGTGCCTGACTTTGTATTTCAGACACACCCATTTTCTTTCCTCCCTGATAGTTGGCAGGAGCTTCCCCTGATTTTTGTGACGGTGATGTCTTTCCTTCTCATCGTCAGCTCTGTGACGATGGTACGTGCTGTGCAGGAAGGTCATAGAGAAAATAGAAGTGGTGTCTCTATCTGGATGCTACTCACGATTATAGGTGGACTAGGTTTTCTAGGATGCCAGGCATGGGAGTGGAATAACCTCATCCGTACGGAGGGTATGACGATTTCTAAAAATCCATTTAGCAACCACGCAGAAGGTGGCACCTATCTCAGTGGAGACCAACTGGTAGCAGCTGGATTCTCAGCCATCAAAGTGAAAGAAGAAGCGCACGACCATGACCATGGTGGAGAAGATCATGGACATCACGGCATGGATACGTACTACCTCGCACCTGGAGTAACACTCGATGTACCGGACAATAGATTTTGGGTGAAAGAAGATCATCATGGTCACGTGATGGCAGGAGAAACATTTGAGCCAGACGCACCTTACCTCATCACAAAGCACAGTGGTGTACCACACTATCAATTTGGTGCATATCAGACGGCTGATGGCTCGTCCATCACGAAAGAACAATTTGGTCCCAAAGCATTTGGAGCACTGTTTTATTGCATTACAGGGTTTCACGGTTTCCACGTTTTCAGTGGTGTGATTTTCTTATTAATCATCATGATCAATGTGATGAGCGGTCTCTACGTCAAGCGTAAAAATGGCTACGAGATGGTAGAGAAGATTGGACTGTACTGGCACTTTGTCGATTTGGTCTGGGTCTTTGTATTCCTAGTATTTTACCTGCTGTAGATCTCAGCAATCACAGATCTACTCACTATTAATCAAGACACATGAGCACACTATCATACGAAGCATCCAAAAAAGCAGTATTCAGAGGTTTCTGGCTGTTGTTTGTCCTGACACTTATAGAGGTTGTTTTCTCCCTGATGGGAAAAGGCCATATTCCAGGTATTTCTAGTGTGCCGACTTGGCTACTATGGGGTACGTCTATACTTATCATCGGATTGTCCCTTTACAAAGCCTACTTCATCGTCTTTGAATTTATGCACATGAAATATGAGGTAAAAGGACTCGCCATGACCGTCTTACTACCTACCTTACTATTGATATGGGCTATCATTGCATTTTTCCAAGAAGGAAACGCATGGAAAGAGCGTCGTGCGGATGTAGAAGCAAAGGATCGTATAGAGGTCAATGACCGTGTACTTGGTGCAATAGATGATCAGACACTCGATTGGAGATAATCCTGTGGCAGCGAATCCAAGTACAGATCAAGCAAACTCAAAATCACGCTCAAGTAAGCTCGGTGTAGTCGCCCTCTTTGTACTACTTATAGGCCTACCGGCAGGGTCATGGTACTATCTGCAGAAAGGATTTTCCTACAGCAAAGACGTATATGATGAGACATCAGCCCAAGGCTCTATCGATAGCCTAGGAGTGACGCTCATCCCTATAGGATTTAGACAAGATAGTCTAGAAGGTAAAGCATATGTATTAATCGATGCGAATCGTGTCACAGGACTCGACAATCTGGAAAAGATCCAGAAACAGTTTGACACAAATCCCAATTTCCTCGTGATCAGTCAGTCAAAGCAAAATGATCCTGGACTAAAGAAATTAGCACTTCAGGAATATGCTCTCGGTGCAGACTACGATATGGCGACGATGGATCCTGATAATGATATTTGGCTCATAGATCGAGATGGTTACATCCGGCACAAGTATGACAGTCGTGAGGAGGATATATGGAGATCGATGGTGAGGCACTTAGCCTTTGTGGTACCTAAAGTGCGTAGAGATCAGCTCAGCATAAAACGTAAATAATACTATGAGAAAGACACACGATCGCCAGCTTGAGAAAAAGCTGAATATCGCTGCGTGGATCATCAGTGCCGTGGTTATCTTGGCAGTAGGTGGCATGCGTCGCGTACAGATAGATGTGGGCATGGACTTCAGCTTTCTTCCAGCATTTCACTCTACGGTCAATGCTATCTGTGGAGTTACCTTACTCATCGCATTATATTTTGTCAAAACTAAGCAGTATCAGAAGCATCAGTATGCCATCTATGTAGCTATGGCACTATCAGCGATCTTTCTGCTGAGTTATATTACCTATCATACCACTTCCAGTCCTGTTACGTACTGCAAAGAAGGTGCAATACGGACGGTTTACTTTGTCTTGCTCATCGCTCATGTGGTCCTGGCAGCGGTGATATTACCGCTGATTTTGTTTACATTTAATCGAGCATTTAGTGGAGATTATTCGCGTCATAAGCGGATGGCACGCTGGGTGTTCCCGATTTGGCTCTTTGTGGCCTTCAGCGGTCCTGCATGTTACCTCATGCTACGGTCGTGCTTCTAGCAGATAAGTAGTACCAAGATGGAGAACCATGCAAGACCCGAGGATGTTCTTAACTGTACTACGAGTTACAGATCTTATAGATCTTTCGATCAAATACTTCCATGATACAAGCACCCCTCACATACCGCAAGAAATTGCTATCCATCGCACTACTTAGTCTGGTGGTGGTGACGCTATTTCTGGGCACCTCAGTAGATCTAGAAGCGCAGTGCGCAATGTGCAAGGCCGCAGCGGAGTCCAATATGCGTGGTGGAGGTACGGAAGGGCGAGGTCTTAATAATGGTATTCTCTACATGCTCTTAACGCCTTATATCCTTGTGGGCACCATCGCGTACATCTGGTATCGAAACAAGAAGAAGGCAGAACTGAGGGAGACGGAGTAGTTGCTTATATCCCAATTCGTGCAATAGGATTTTCGGTAATTGTTTTTAAACGATGTAACTGACTCATAGTCAGGGCGATAGGCGATATGTCAAGAGTGTCGTTGGCGTAAGTATTTGTTACGGGTGGATCTCGCCCATTTTTCATGAAGTGAGTGGAGTGATATGACCATTGTGCTTTGCTTCTACTCCGAGCCACATCTGCTTCAAGATCAGCTACCTATCCTCTTCGCCATAGCTGCAGCGTATGTGTAACAAAAACTTACACAAGCAAACTGCCTAAAATCTTTATAAATTACTGTAGACATGGAGACTGTTCAGTTAAATGTGTCTACTAACTTTGAGAAATGAGAAAAGAAGAGAAAGAGCTCCGCGAGGAATTCGGAGACGACATGTATGAGCGGATGAAGGAGCATCTGTACAGTAAAAAGGCGATAACTGGAAAAGGGAGTCCATTCAGTGAGATACTGCAGAAGATGGTCAATACTATGTTATCGGGTGAGCTAGAAGCTCATATTGATGAGGAAAAAGCAAGCGGTCGGAGTAATAAACGCAATGGCAAGATCAGCAAGAAGGTCATGAGCGATTACGGTGCACTACACATAGAGACACCACGGGATCGAAACAGCAGCTT
>ENA-ORXU01000660-ORXU01000660.1-marine-metagenome-genome-assembly--contig:-NODE-660-length-36671-cov-3.988113_pt1 | contig 36671 bp, 35 predicted proteins | sample MGYA00237869_ERZ511484 | MGnify/ENA metagenome assembly ERZ511484 | reverse complement strand
GGCTCGGCCATTGCGCGCGGCGCACTCTCAGGCGGCGGAGGGGGCTCAGGCGGCGGCTTCGGTGGCGGTTTTGGCGGAGGGTTCTCCGGCGGAGGCGGTAGCTTTGGTGGCGGCGGCGCCTCGGGGGGCTGGTGATGGCGTATTTTAGCGAGAATGATCACAAGACTGTGTCGGAGGCCGTCGGCCAAGCGGAGCTGACCACCAGCGGTGAAATCGTGCCAGTGATAGCTGACCGCTCAGATGGTTATTCCGATGTCATCCTTGTTTGGGCAGCCGCAGCAGCCTTTACCGCGATGAGCCTGTTTGCAGCTTTCCCGGAGTTTTTCCTCGACAAGATCGACTGGATTATGGGTGGATGGAGCCATGACTGGACATTTGGCGAGGTAATCGCCTGGACAGTAGGATTCGGCCTGCTGAAATTTATCGCAGTTTGGCTGCTGTTAAGCTGGGACCCCCTGCGGTTTTTCTTCGTCCCCTCTCCTGTCAAACGCCAACGTGTGCACGAAAGGGCTGTTCGCCATTTCAAGGTTGGCGCGGAAGGCCGCACGACTGGGAAGACCGGCGTTATGCTTTATCTTTCGATGCGCGAGCACCGAGCTGAAATCGTGGCAGACGATTCCATCGCCTTGTTAGTACCGGCCGAGGTGTGGGGAGAAGCCATGGCAGATATGCTTAGCGAAATTCGCAAAGGTGATGTTGCTGCAGGTATCGCAGCGGGAGTGCGCGATGTGGGCGTTGTATTGTCAGAGCACTTTCCGCGTGGCAGCGAAGATGAAAACGAGCTTCCCGATCGTTTGATCGAAGTCTGATCCATAAATACCCCACACCCCTATGAACACTCCTGACGATCCCTTTGATCTTGGCGCGCCTGAAGAAATCACCTGGCAGGGCAAATGGCTGACGGGCAAGAAACGCGGCCGGTGGGAATATGTCAGCCGCACCGGAAGCATTGGTGCCGCCGTCATTCTGGCCATTGAAGACGGCCATATTCTGCTGGTCGAACAATACCGCGTGCCGCTTGGCCGCCGCTGTCTGGAATTGCCCGCTGGCCTGGTCGGCGATGATGCCGGCGGCGAAGATGATGATCCCTTAAACGCCGCCAAACGAGAGCTGGAAGAAGAAACCGGCTACGCAGCTGAACATTGGGAAGATCTGGGCGAGTTTTTCTCTTCACCCGGCATGACGGATGAGAGCTTTACCATGCTCAAAGCCACCGGCCTTACCAAAGTCGGCAGCGGCGGCGGTGTCGCTGGCGAAGACATCACTGTTCACCGCGTGAAGCTGTCAGATTTTCGCGCCACAATCGCCGATTTCCGAAACGGCAATGTAGCCATCGACACGCGAATGCTGCTCGCTCTCGGCCCGCACTTGCTCTGCTGATTACCAAGGCTTCGTCTGAATTCTGGTTTGGGGGCACCGCAACCGGAAAGGGTGGGAATGAGGGTGCGATGCGGAGGGTATGAGGGGTTTGGCTCCGCACGTCCGGTCACGATGCCGCTCTCACATGCCATCAGGTTGGCGAAGCGAAAAGCTGGACTTAAGAATGTAGCGCCCTTTTTCGGGCGAAACAGGGTCAGCTAAACACCGGCCTCGACTGCGAGACGGATCATATCCGCACTGCTTTTCGCACCAAGCTTCTCCATTGCCAATCCGCGATGCATTTTGATCGTCTTTTCGGAAAGACCCAGTTCGTAAGCAATCTGCTTGTTGCGCAGTCCTGCCGCAACCATCTTCATGACTTCCATCTGCCGTTTGGACAGAGCCTTGATCTTTTCCGCGGCGCGAACACGGCGCGTCAGCATCGGGCTGTCTGCGCCTTCTTCCAGCTCAATCTGGGAGCCGTGGAAATACGCCAGCTCACCGTCATCACCAAACACAGGTGCCACAACAACCGCATTGCGGAACGGCGTGCCATCTTTCTTGTAATTCAGAATTTCGACCAGCACGGACTTTCGTTCGCGCACGCCGTCCCGGATTGCATCAGTCAGCCATGGTTCTGTTCCGGGGCCAGACAAAAACCGGCAATTCCGCCCGAGAATTTCTTCTTCGGTATAGCCGGTCAGATCGATGAAGGTCTGATTGCATGCAATGATCGGGTTATCGGGCAAGCGGGGGTTGCTTACCACAGAGGCGATTGGGCAGGTCGCTATCAGATCACGGGCTTCCGGGTCCGATGTGTAAATCGTGTCTTCCACAAAGCGGTGTTTAGCGCCCATCGGTGGTTAAGGTAAAGCCCGCTCCCTTCAGAATTTGTGATTAACTGGCGATCGTGACGGGAAGAACCAAGAAAAATGAAGCAGCCAGCGATGGCCACGCTCAGCTAGTACTCGCAATGCGCGCTTGTCCCTCGGCGACATCAATCCGCGTATCAGCAAAGCCAACAGCGTTGAGCGAGTGTGACACCATCAGAATGATGCGCTGCCCGATGTCCTGCCGCAATCGGCCGATAATGCGCCGCTCCAGTTCTGGGTCCATGGCCGATGTAGCCTCGTCCAGCACCAGCAGGCTGGCTGGCCGGACCAAAGCGCGCGCGAGGCAGAGCCGCTGACGCTCACCCCCTGAAAGACGGGCGCCTCCATCCAGCAGATCCTCATCAAGCCCGCCGGGCAACCCGCGCACTATTTCGCTTGCCTCGGATTGCTCCAGCGCGCGCCAGATCGCGGCATCGTCCGCTGTCAGATTTGGCCACAGCAAGTTTTCCCGAACAGTCCCATCGAAGATAAAGGGTTCCTGCGGCGCGAAGGAAATTTCAGCCTGCCACGCTCGGCGCTGGCCGGTTGCCAGCAAAAAATCGCCACGCCGGACTGATCCATGCGCTGGCAAATGAAGACCCGCAATCAGTTCAACCAAGGAAGACTTGCCAGCGCCCGATGGTCCGCCAACATGCACCAGAGTGCCCGGAGCAATCTGCAAATGGTCCACAGCGACCAGCGTCAGCTTCTCCCCTTCATCGTTGATGACATCGACCCGCGCTTCATCGAGCACCAGATCGCCATCCGCGGGTGGCAATGGATCACCCGGCAGAAATGGCTTGTCGCTGCGCCCCTGCTGCGCCGCCTTGAGGGCCGCTTCAGTCTCCCGAATGGCCTCAAACGCGGGCAAAGCGTGCGCAATCGATTGGAGGCCGCCGAAGGTCGAGACAAGGTTCGGGGCAAGCCGCAGGACGATTGCCGCCATAACCAGCAATTCTCCGCCAGTCAGGCCGACAACGCCATATCCCACCAGCAATACCGCGAGTGCCGCAACCGATGCAATCAATTGCACCACATTGCGCAAGATGGCTTGCTGGGCGACGAATTGCACTGCCAGCGCGCGGGTTTCCGCAATGCGTCCGGCGAAGCGGTTGCTCAGCTCATCCTCCGCGCGCGCAGCCTTGGCGGCTTTCATCCCGTCGAGAAACAGGGTCGTTTCATGCATGACGCCGCGATTGGCGAAATTCAGCCGCTTTCCCAACCCGTGGCTGCGCCTCGTCCAGAAAATCGCAAAGATCAGGCCAATCCCAACCATCCCCAGCAGGGCGATGCCGAGCACTGAACTGACCGTAAAAGCTGCGACCAAGTAAGCCGTTCCCATCGCCAGCGTAATCACGCCATTAGACAAGGCCTGCATAGTCTGCGCCAGTCGTCCGATATTGGTCGTCATGGTATTGAGCAATTGAGACTTGCGGAACCGCTTGATTACCGGCCAATCGGTATGGGCCAGCAGCGTGAAGAATTTCTGGCGGGTGTCATCCACGAACCCTTGCGACAGGCCCGTCATCATCACATCGCGCTTCATCAAGACATAGGCGCGCAAACCGACCAGCAAGACGAAGCCAAGTCCCATCACGAACAGTTGGCCAAAAATCGTTGTAATCCCGGCGGAATCGAACCAGCTCAGTAATTGGCCAGTGACGCCGGAACGTGCGCCCCCGCCTTCTGCAAACAAGGTTTCCGCCACCGGCAGCAGCAGAACAAGCCCGACACCCTCCAGTGCAGCAGCAAGTCCGATAACAAACAGGGTCCGGCCCATGCGCGGGCCTGCAAATGACACCACCGCACGCAGCAATGCACGCATATCCGATTGCGCTGATGGCGCGGGCTCAGGCGACATCCGCAGCCCCTCCGGTATCATTGCGATCCCTGCCAAAGGCCATGTAATCCGGGCGCTCGCCCGCGCCGGTAACCGTGTGATCTCCGACCATCAGCCAAGCATGGAACAATAAGCCCTCTTCCGGTTCTCCGCGGCGTGATCCCATGACGATGCGCGAAGGCAATCCGCGCCGGCCCATGACCCAGCGTCCGGCCATCGCACGGGGCCGGCAGACGGCTTTGAACAGGACCGGGCGATCTGCAATGCGATTGAGGATGCGCGCAATATCGGCGGCCTGTTTGGCCTGCGCCGATAAAATCTGCGACCGTTCTTCAGGAGGCAGCTCGCCGTCAATAGGTCCCAGCAATCCGCGCCACCGCCGGAAAGCGACACATTTGATCAGGAAGCGCGCCCAGCCCAGCGATAGCCAGATTTCAAGCCGTAGAAGGCCTTTCTTGAAAGATCGGGTGAGCGTCATAGTCGGAAGTCCGCCTATCAGAGCTTGGCCAGAAACCACAATGCCGCACGGTCGCGAAATTCCCGCAGCGGAGCGGGGTGACGGCCAAAAGCAGCCGTATCGCGCAGGATTCCCGCGTGGCGCATGGCCCGCTTAACAAATTGAGGTTACACATCACGGTATAGCCTGCGCGCGATAACGGACAGGTGGCCCTGAACGATTGCATCGGGAATAGCCGAGGAAACACGTATGCAGTTCAATCTCGACCTGCAGTTCAGGATCCACGGTTCCGATTTCACTGTGATGCGGCAGAACCCAGCGGGCTTTACGCGGGGTGATGCCAGCAATCGGGAGCAATTTTTCGGCGAGGCGAATCTGCGGTGCCCGCCGAGGACACCGAAGGCATGACCTTCTCCTTTGCGCATCCAATGACCGCTGAAGCAGGAAAAGTGCCGATATGACACCATGGCTTGTGCGGCGCGTGATGAATGATCGGCGACCCAAGTGAAGCGTTGGAATGAGAGTGTGCAGCCTGCAATCTGCGGATTGGCACGCGCGCTGTTTTTGCTCGGCTCTGCTTGGGCAGCATTGTGTTACCAGCGCGGCCTCTTGCCGCTCACGCCAGCGTGGTAATGTTTGGTCGCAGAGCATGCGTTCACTGGCCGATCGGGTGTAGGCAAGTCCACACTGGCAGCTGGCCTGTCCATGACCGGACTGGATTTCGAGAAGCACTTCGCCCTGCGCGCCACCCCTTTGATGTCGCGGTGTCGTATGCCAACCACCAAGGGCACGGCTATTTCGAGATGATCGTCAAGCAGCTAGACAGCACAGATCACATCATGGCTGGCGGCGGCAAAGAACGCTGGGCTGGAGCGGCCACTATCTGAGCTGGCACCGGCAAGATGCTATTCCCGTTCTGACAATTCGGTATGAGGGCATGTGGGCCGACACAGCGGCGAGCCTAAAACAGATGGCCCATTTTCTTGGTCTGCCTGAACAGCATGACGACACGGCCATTGCGCATGGGAATTGCTGGATGAACAACAGACGTTTGGCGCACTGGTCACCGCAATGCGCAGCGAATATGATGTTCCCGAAGATATCTGCCGCACAGAACTCGCCGCGCTGATCGGTAACTTGCAGGAGCGCACTTTGGTGCAGGTGAGCTGACCCCTTGGGATCAGGTCAGCCCGTTTTCAAACCCGCTTCAATCTTCCCACCAATAGGGCGCACGCTGCGTATCGCCGGTGACGACTTCATTCAGTGTTGCCGCGTCGTAAGCCCGTCCACCCAGCACAACGGTTTCAACCGCTTCGGTATTGCGGATATTTTCCAGCGGGTTGCCGGTCAAAATCAACAGATCAGCCAGCTTCCCCGGCTCGAGTGAGCCGATTTCACTGTCCATTCCAAGCGAGCGTGCTGACGCAATCGTGGCGGTTGCCAGGGCCTGCACAGGGCTCATCCCGCCGCGCGCGAAAGACCAGATTTCCCAATGCGCGGCGATACCGGCTTGCTGGCCATGCGCGCCAATGGCGACCTCCACACCGCGCTCTGCCAAGCGGGCAGCTTCGCGGGCGATATCGTCATCAACGAAATTGTCTTCCGGCGCAGTCGTGCGGCGAGCATTTCCGGCACGCAGGATAGCGGGCGGAGTGTGCGCCATCAGCAGCGGCTGCTCATACACATTGGTTGCCTGCCGCCAGTAAGGATCGGCTGCCAGTCCGCCATAACCAACCACCAGAGTAGGCGTATAATTGGTGTTTGCACCGCCCATGAATTGCAGCACATCTTCATAGAAATATTCGACCGGAATATTGTGTTCCAGCGTGGAGTTACCGTCTGCAACAAGGTTCAAATCCATGCCGAACAGCGAGCCACCCTCGGCCACCACCAGCATGTTCTCCCGGCGGGCAGCTTCCACCACCATCTGCCGCTGTTCACGGCGGGGCTGGTTGTAGTTCTTGACGCTGGGCGCTCCTTCAGCGCGCAGGCGGCGGACATGATCCAGCGCATCTTCCAGACTGTCGATCTGGGCGTAAGCGTAGGGGTTACGCGCGCCGTAAATAATTCGCCCGGTCGAGAACATGCGCGGGCCCAAAATCATGCCGGTCCGCTGCATATCTTCCGCCACAAAGAACGGGGAGTCGCTCGATGGATCGTGGATTGTGGTCGTGCCAAGAGCCAGAGCCTGCTGCAGGCTCCAGTTTTGTTGCGGCACCAGATCATTGGTTGCAACCGGACCATGCGCGTGGGCATCAACGATACCCGGCATGATGGTGCGGCCTGCGGCATCAATGGTCGGCGTTCCAGCCGGAATAGCAACTTCGCCCGCCGCTCCCACAGCTGCAATCATATCGCCGGAAATCAGGATCGTGCCGTTCTCGATAACACCGCCATCTTCATCCGACATGGTGATGATGCGCGCACCGGTAATCGCCAGCGCGCCTTCATGCCGGTCCGCCGGAACTGTCCGCAACAAGGACACGCCAGTCGTTGGCTGCGAGTAATCCGCACGCTCCTCGCCTTCAGCCGGCGGGGCGGAGGGGAACAGATCAGACAGCATGGCCGAGTAAAGCGTTGCGCCTAGCGACCAATGCAGCCGGTCACCGCCGCTCGCCCAATGGACGAAATCAGCGCCGGAATCGGAAACCTCAACGACAGGCAGGCTGCGCGCGCTGCCCGACAGGCTAACCGTTTGGCCGCCCGGCATCAGCGGCGCGGCAAAGGCATCGTAATTCTCAGTAAAGGCCACAAAGCGCCCTGTGGGGGATACATGATAGCTGGTCACCAAATCGCCTGTGGCGTGGGTGCGCAGCGACTCCCCGTTCAGATCAGTCGACACCAGTATCTGCGCGCCGCCTGAAGAGCCGGTCATGAAAATACGGTCACTCGATGCACCGAAATGCGGGCGCGAGTGGCTGCGGCTCACCAATGTCATGTCACCGCCCGAAGCGGAAATGCGATAGACGCCCGGATTGTCGCTATATTCAGGGGCGGTCAGAAAGCCGCCTGTGCCCTTTTCAAACACGATCGTGGAGCCATCAGGCGAGAAATGGGGGCGGAAATAATGTCCGGGCGTGGAGGTTACCGCGCGGCCGGAGCGCCCATTTGCGCCTACAGTGCGAATTTCGCCAAGGCCTGCATCGGTCCAGCGAACATAGACAACTTCGCCGCCATCGCGCGACCAACTCGGGAACAGCTCCCGCGCATCGCCGCTATCGCTGGTAAGCCGCCGCATCGCTCCGCCACCCGCAGGCATTGTGTAAAGCCTGCCGAGGCTTTCGAAGACCACCGTGCGGCCATCAGGCGACACCTCGGCAAAGCGCGGCATGGTCACTTCCACATCGTCGGCCGCAACCGGAATTTGCGGATGCGGCGCAGGCAGCACACCGCGCGTATCGCTGATGGCAAACGGAATTTCAGCAAAGCCGCTGCCATCGGCATTAATGCGGTTGATATGCCCGCCGGACCAAAAGACGATAGAGCGGCTGTCCGGCGTCCAGTCCATGTTCGGATAAACGCCCGTCACCGCCCACGTTTCTTGCACATCACGGTCCAGATCATCGTATATCCGGCGTTCCTCTCCGGTAGCGATATTGCGAACATAAAGGCCCGATTGCATGTCTTCCCGCCGGACAAAGGCGATCATTGTGCCGTCAGGCGAAGGTGCTGGACGCACCGCGCCGCCAAGGCCGGAAACTGCCGTTGTTATTTCACCGGTTTCAAGGTCGTACCGCTCAATATTAAACAGGTCCTGATTGGAATCCTGCGCATAGATAAAGGTATTTCCGGAAGTCACATTGCGGGTGTAATAAATACCGCTGCCATCCGGCGCGAAGATGGGTTCGCCCAGCTCTTTCTGGAATTGTTCATTGGGCCGTTCGACCAGCTGAACCCCGCTGCCGCCTGAGATGTGATAGATCCAGATTTCACCCGTGCCGAGCGAGCGGCCAGTGGTGAAGTGCTTTTTCGCCGCAATATACTGCCCATCGGGCGACCAAGTCGGCTGGTGCATCAGGCGAAAATCTTCGTCGGTCAGTTGGCGCATATCGCTGCCATCGGCATTCATCAGCCAGATATTGTCACCCCCGCCCCTGTCGGACGTAAAGGCAATCCGGCTGCCATCGGGGGAAAAGCGCGGCTGCACTTCCCACGCCAAACCTTCGGCAATACGCGTGGGCCTGCCGCCGGTGACCGGCATGGTGTAAATATCGCCGAGCATGGAAAAGGCGATGGTCTGCCCGTCTGGCGACACATCAATATCCATCCATGTGCCTTCATCGACGCTGATCGGCACCTGCGAAATGGCAACGCCCGGCGGGTTGTTGACGTCCCACTCTTCGCTATCGCTTGCGCTTTCAACCGCGACGGATGCGTCTTCTACAGGCGGTTCTGACTGCGCCAGCGCATCAGTGGTTGCAGCAGTGGTGGCCAGAAGGCTGGTGGCGGCGAAAAGCGTGAATTTGCGGAGCATCGGCATCCCGTTTCAATGGAAAGGAATAACCTTCATACTCTTGCCGGACACATGTGCAATGCGGGTGCGCGCGATGCTCTAGCTTCAGGCGCCCTTGTTCGGCTTGGGCTTGAACTTGCGCTTCTTCCCTTTGAATGCCGGCTTGTCACCTCGCGGCTCGGCATTTGCCGAATTGCCTTTGCGATGCTTCTTGGCGTGACGCGGCCCTCCCCTGCCAGCTTGGGGCGGCCCCCGCCTGTGCGAAGGACGCGCGGCATCGCGCGGCGCTTCGGGAGAAAGCTCAATCTTCACATCGCCGCCGTTCTCATCGTCTCCGGCAGTGCGGACCAATGCGTCGGCGAATTTGTCTGCGATGGCGCGCGGAATCTGGAAATGTGTTTGCACCGGACCAATCCGGATTGCGCCGACTTCATTGCGAGTGATGTGGCCACGGCGGCACAGCAATGGGAGAACCCAGCGCGGATCGGCATTCTGGCGGCGGCCAATATCCATGCGGAACCACACTGTGTCCTCAAATCCGGGACGGTGGCGTTCCTTCTGCGCTTCACGGTGCTTTTCAGGAGAATTGACCAGCAGTTCTTCCGGCTCGGGCATCTTGGCGCGGTGTGCTTGAACCAGCAGCGCAGCGATTTCCTGCGGTGTCCGCTGAGCCAGCAATTTGTCTGCCAATTCGCGGTCAGCATCGGTGACTTCAACAGGCTGCAGCAAAGCCTCAAGCAAGCGTTCGCGATCTTTTTCAAGAATGGCTTCACGATCAGGCGCATTGATCCAGGCTGCGTTGATCTTCGCGCTGCGCAGCATGGATTCGACCCGGCGGCGGCGCGGGAACGGCACGACGATCACCGCTGTACCCTTTTTACCCGCACGCCCTGTCCGGCCGGAGCGATGCTGCAAAATCTCTGCATCGCGCGGGATTTCGACATGGACCACAAGACTGAGGTTGGGCAAATCGAGCCCGCGTGATGCCACGTCGGTTGCGACACAAACCCGCGCGCGCTTGTCGCGCAGGGCCTGCAGCGCCTGATTGCGCTCGGACTGCGAATGCTCGCCAGACAGAGCGACCGCAGCAAACCCGCGCTCTTGCAGCATTGCATGCATGTGCCGCACCTTATCGCGCGTGGCGCAGAACAGAATTGCGGTTTCAGCATCGTGGAAGCGCAGCAGATTGACGACAGCATTCTCAATCTCTGACGGCGAAACCGTCACGGCCTGATAGGCAATATCGCCGTGCCCGCGCTCTGTGCCCGTCGTGGCGATCCGCAGAGAATTGCGCTGATACCGCTTGGCCAGCGCTTCAATCTGTCGCGGCATGGTGGCGGAGAACAGCAGAGTGCGGCGCGTTTCCGGCGTCGCGTCCAGAATGCCTTCCAACTCTTCACGGAAGCCCATGTCGAGCATTTCGTCCGCTTCATCCAGCACGGCGACCGCCAGCTGCGACAGGTCGAGAGCGCCGCGTTCAAGGTGATCGCGCAAACGGCCCGGCGTGCCGACAACGATTGTCGCGCCTGATTTCAGCGTGCGGCGTTCCTGCGACGGGTTCATGCCGCCAACACAGGTGGCAATGCGCGCACCGGCCTTTTGATACAGCCAGGCCAGTTCACGGCTGACCTGCAACGCAAGCTCGCGCGTGGGCGCGATGACAAGGGCAAGAGGCGCGCCGGCATGCGGCACTCTGCCGTTGTCATCCAACAGCTGTTCTGAAAAAGCGAGGCCGAAAGCGACAGTCTTGCCCGACCCGGTTTGCGCAGACACCACCAGATCACGGCCAACAGCTTCCTGCTCCAGCACAGCCAACTGCACTGGTGTCGGGCTGTCATAATCACGTTCGGCAAGAGCCTGCGCGAGGCTGGCGGGTAGATCGGGGAAGGTCATGCAATAAGGCTTTCGGGCAACAGGAAAACGGCACCGGACACGCGGCGCGCTATCAACTAAATTCGGTTATACGAAACTACCGGGGCAAGCCCGCAGCATCTGTTGAGCCGCGCCTTACACCAAATATCCGCGCTTGGCTCCCGATTATTTTGCACTGCACCATTGCTTCGCTCAAGAGGTGCAAATGCGCGGCGATGCCAATTGTATGGGGTTTTGTGCGGTATTAGGTAGCAAACGCACAAAGAAACGTTTGGCTTGCCCGGCTATCTTGGCTGCATGGGAATAGCAAACGTCAAAAAGGGCCTCGAAGACCGCATCGCGATTTTCAAAGGCGAACTCCAACAATGCGAATCCGAGATTCGACAGATTGAGGAGGGCATCGAAGTCCTCCACAAGCTCAAAAACCGAGCCACGAAGCTACGTGCTTTGATCTCTGGTGCCGAAGACATCATCTACGAAGGTGATCCCGAGTGGCGCAACAAAATCAAACCACGAAAAAAGGGAAAGTGGCACTCTCCTTTCAAGTCAGGCGAACTCGGTAGAACTGCGCTTGAAATCCTTCGCGAAAAACAGCGATGGATGCGCCCAAGAGATGTCGCTGACCTGATGCTCGAAAGGAAGGGAATGGCACACAGGGATCGACTGACATTTGATAAGGTGACCAACTCAGTGGGTGGCTACTTTGCAAAACATAAGGGTGATCTGGTCGAATCGCGTGGCGATTACGCCAAAGAATGGCGATTGATTCCTGATTCTGATGAAGGCGTTAAGAACTAACCTGAGAAAAGAATATTCTTTTCCGACGCAGAACCTAGAGCTTCTGCCATTCGCTATCTGAGAAAACAAACCTGTTGATTTAATTGAAAAATATGCATTATTTCTTCGCTGCACTTTCAAGCAACGGAGGTAAAGTCGCAGCATTTTCTTCTCTCGAAACAGGCGAGATCGCTCAGCAAAAAGCGCATCCATCGTCTCACGGAGGGCGAGGCATTCGCCGAGTTCTGCGCGATCCGTTTCGTAGAGAACGGCGGTGAGCCTTTCTGCCCATCGTGCGGGCACAAAGAGGTCTATTCGATCCCCACTCGTCGCAAGTGGCGTTGCAAATCGAAGAGTTGTCAGCGCGATTTTTCCGCGACTTCGCAAACCGTCTTCGCAAGTCGCAAACTGTGTTTTCGCGATCTGTTGCTGCTTGTGGCTTACCAGTCGCGTGTCGCTAAGAACATGAATGCGGTAGATATGCACTGCGAGCTTGAGGTCCAATACAAGACCGCATTCGTGTGGTGCCACAAAATTCGTGAGGCCATCGCGGCCTACCAGCATATTGGCAAGCTACGCGGTGCTGTTGAGATCGATGGCGGCTATTTCGGTGGCTACATCAAGCCAAAGAACAGCTTCCCGCAACGGGTCGATCGTCGCCGGCTCATGAGACAGCAGGGTAAGCGCAAATGTGTGGTTATTTTCAGAGAGCGCGGTGGTCGTAGTCGAGCGTTTGTATGCTCAGAGAAGGAAGCGGCTCACAAAGCTCCTGAGTTCATCGAACCGGGTAGTATCATCTATACCGACGATGCAGTTGAGTATAATCGTCTGGCTGCTCGCTATAAGCTTGTGAAGGTCAATCACTCGGAACGTTACTCAGACGGCGATGCCTGCACCAATTGGGCTGAGTCTTACTTCGCAAGGCTGCGACGGGCTGAGATTGGCATTCATCATCACTTGGCAGGGTCCTATCTCTTCAACTACGCCAACGAAATCTCATGGCGCGAGGATCGCCGCAGGGTCCCAGCAAATGAAAACTACGAAGAGCTTCTTCGGATCGCGACACATCACCCGGTGTCACGCCAGTGGAAAGGCTACTGGCAGCGTCGGAAGGAGGCTGCTTAGTGGCGACCTTCACTATCCACCTAATGGGCCAGAACCAACCCATCACAATCGACTTGGCCTGTCCGGACATCGACGGTTTGGCCGAAGAAGCGATGCAGACGCGTTTTCTGATCGGCCATCTGGCGAGTGGCGATGAGGAAGGTGTTTGTCGGCGGGTGATGGTGGCTACCAGCCGGATACAGTGTGCGGTTGAAGCAGACTAAATCCTAGTCACTTCACCCGTCCGGGTGTTGACCAAATAGTTTGCCTTACCCGTGCGATCTCGGTTCATAATGCAGCCAATCCCATACACACCATCGGACGCCTCCTGCATTTCATACGGAACGGCACATAAGAAGCCTTCTGCATTGATGGCTGCCCGGACATAATCGACTGAATTATGCCAATTCTCGGTCTCCGCTGGTGTCCGGCCCTCATTACCATCGAAGGCTTCCAGAATGGCATTCTCAAGTAGCGTTGTATTCCCTGCTGGCTCATTCGCGGATTGAGGCGCTGAGGCGTCTCGGTCTACGTCCGCTACGGCAACTTCATTGGGATCAGCGTCACTGCCTAGATTGGCGCTAGTTTCCGCTCCAGCGATCCAAACAGCCCCCATCCCCAATATCAACGCAGCGCCGCCAATAGCCGCAAACTTGGCTCCAGTTCCCATGAATAACCCTCGTGCTCGCCCGGCTGGTGCCGGGACTGTTGAACACGTGCGAACACGAGGAAGCACGCCCCACGTATTCCCCGCGAGGGTGTTATATTCCGTGAGCCGCCCGGCATAGGCGGAGGCTCGTGTTCAGCACGTGTTGTCGTGCGCCGATCAGGCTGTTCAAGACCCAAAAGGTGAATATTGTCTACGCGGGAAACATTGCTTTTTCAATGAGAATAGTGTAAGGTTGCGATCTTCAAAAATTGAATATCGCAGCAATTATTTCGTCGCAGACCTTTCGGCTGTTAACGAATGCGGCGCGGTTTGCCCGACTAATAGCGCGGCGTCCCAAGCTGGTTGCATCCCGACTGCATATAGACCATATAGAGAACGGAGACGCCCATGCCCCATGACGCACGCGCAATTGCAAATGAGTTTGTGAAACTCAAAGACGGTCCCGTCAATCAGATGTGGCTGCAAAAGCTCGTCTATATTGCGCACGGCTGGAATCTCGCGATCAACGGTGAGCCACTTATCGAAGATAGGGTCGAGGCTTGGGACGGTGGTCCAGTGTTTCGCATCATCTGGAATCATTTTCGCGATTTTGGATTGAATACCAAAAAGTGTTTGCTTGGAAACCGTGATGGGGAGCCATTCAAAGCCGATCTTTCCGACAGCGAGCGTGCAATAATTGGGCATGTCTGGAAGAGATACGGAAGCTATTCCGGCCGAGAATTGTCGGAAATGACGCACCAAGAAGGCACGCCTTGGAGCAATACCTACTTTGGAAAGGGTAGGAATCGTGCGCTTGATGCTGATGACATAAAGCAACATTTCACAGAGCTTGCCCTTGCCGGAAGAGAATAGCTCTTCTCAAGTCACAGCGCAGGACATTGAGAACGCACCAAGCACGGTGCCTGCGACTATTGGTGACACTCAAGTTAGCCGCGACGATATATTCACAAAATTTGTCGAGGTCTCGGACGAGAACTCAGACCTAAAACTTGAAAACGAACAGCTACGTGCTGGGCGTAAGACATCTGACATCCTTGATGATCTAATAAAGCCCTACGCAAAGCGAACATTCGTTTTCATGTGCGCCTATTGCTCCGTAGTGGGTATTACGTTGATTTTGCATGGCTTTGATGGAGTAAAGTTCTCTCTCCCTGAGACCGTGCTCACTTTTCTGGTCGGTAGCACTGCAACAACGGTCATTGGGCTCGTCGGAATGGTGCTTACTGGTATATTCTTGGGCGCTCGTCCAAAGAAAGACTAAAGGTCTCTGTAACCTGATCATCGATAATCGCGATGAGCGAGATGGTTCTCGGTATCAAATCTCAGTTCGCTCGGTAGCTTTCGAAGGGACTGAGGCTACGGCCGTAATCTCAGGAAAATCCCGTTGAAACGTTCCAAGCTGTATAAAGGCACGCTGAAAACGGCCAATTCTGACCAATCCCTCGGTAGTTCCTAAAAAGGATTTTGCTTGATTTTCGCAGTCGTAAGCTAACGCTCGTAGTTCGTTTACGCACTCGCCCTCAATTTCCGCCCGCGTGTCGTTCCATTGACGGAGGTCTTCTTCCCTTGGATCGATATTTGCCCGAATATCATTTGCTAGCTTATCCCAAGCTCGCATCCATTCAGCATGGCGAGCCCCTAATTGCCCAAAGCCAAGGACGACTTGGCCGGTGGCGAGGATCGAAATCACCAGTGCCGATACCTGTGCGATCAGGACTGGACCGCCTTGCAACAAGCTCACAAACACACTCGTGCCGGCGACGATCGAAAGCAAATTCACTAGCTTATCGAGGTTGATGAGAAAGGAGGAGCGGCGTCGGTGATATCGAGACGAATAATCCGCCCGATAGGCTAAACGGAACCGCTCATCGAGGCGCTTACCCTTTTTCAGGTTACTTCTTCTTTGGCCGTTCGGGTGGCTTCAAATTTGAAGTGATCTTCTGATTGGCAACTGATCTTCCAGCACTACCACCATCTCGCAATTCAGTCTTGCGGGAATGGGTAGAAGTCTTAGACCCGGAACCCTTATTTCCGTTCTTGTTCTCAGGCTTGTCTGCCACTTTGAGTCTCCTCGTTCTCTTCCTGTCGCACCCCGTCTGAGGTCCACAGCACAATATTGTCATCCTCTTGGCAGACGATCCTCCAACGAGCGAACGCAACCGCTCTTGAGGGTATTGACGAAACCAACTTGCCGTCTTCCAATCTTAACCGGCGTCCGCGAAGCGGATGATCTGATCTTACGGAGATGTAGGTCCCGTCTTTCGCGACTGACACGGTTGCACCCATATTGTTGGTGCTGGTCGTTAGATCGACCTCGGCCCGAAAACCCTCGACCAATGCTGCCGAGCCTGAAAGATGCTCTATCTCGATCATCGCTAGTGGTTCTAGCATCGTTCCCATTTTAGTAAGTGGAACGGCGATCGTCGCTGGGCCCTGTTGTCCGTCATACTGTGCAGCGATGAAAAGAATGCCATCACCAAGCTCTGCATAGTAAAACAGGCTCCCGACAGGAACTTCCGCGACATGCACAATATTCGGCGATTTGGTGAGCATAAGTTCCCCTTTCGTTTCGCCACGATAAAGCGAAACTGCAAAGGCGCAACAGTTCTCGAATGAGGCTTGGGGAAAGTCGGTGCAAAAGGCGATGCCAAGTCGCTTTATCGAACGCCGTCTAGCAAATATCAGTTCTCAAGGAGCTAATGGTTTTCTCAGATTAGTGGCGCTTGCTACCTAATACCGGTTTTGTGGCGGAGAGGGAGGGATTCGAACCCTCGGAACCCTATAAGAGCTCAACAGTTTTCGAGACTGCCCCGTTCGACCACTCCGGCACCTCTCCGCGAGATGTTCGTGTGGGTAAACCCACCCGGCCATTTGGGAGCGCAGCGGTTAGCCGACAGGTGGCAGCTTGCCAAGTCCTAGTGTGCTGATCGAAGTCAAAATCCGGTGATTGACCCAAAGCCTGCCTTGTTGTTGCGGCCTGCCTGCCTATGTTTGCGGGTATGGACCGCGCTGACTTTTATTCCTCACAAGCTGGACGCCGGGTGGATGCGCCACGCCGGTCACGCGCACGCTTTGCCATTGGCGATGTTGTCAAACACCGCAGCCATGATTTTCGCGGCGTCGTGTTCGATATTGATCCGGTCTATGCCAATTCAGAAGAGTGGTATGAGCAAATCCCGGAAGAGCAGCGCCCGCGCCGCGATCAGCCGTTTTATCATCTGCTCGCCGAGAATGATGACAGTTCTTACGTCGCCTATGTCAGCCAGCAGAACCTGCTGATGGATTCGGTGGGCGAACCGATTGACCACCCGCAGGTAGGTCAGCTGTTCGAGGCATTTCGCGGCGGTCGCTACCGCCTGCGGCGCTCACTCACGCACTAAACTTGCAGCGCGATCAGCTTTTGATCTTCCAGCCGCTTCTAAGAATGGCGTAAGTAAAGACACCCAGAACCACATTCAGCACGCCAACGCCAATCGCCGCGCCCAGCAAGGCCGTGTTTGTGTTGCCGATGTCACTTTCCCCGAGGAAGCCGAACCGGAAGCCGGAAATCATGTAGAAAAACGGGTTGGCGCGGCTGATCGTCTGGAAAAAGGGCGACAGGTTCGAAATGACATAGAACGTGCCCGAAAGCAGGCTGAGCGGCGCGACAATGAAATTGCTGATCGCGGAATTGTGATCAAATTTTTCTGCCCAGATGCTGACCAGAAAGCCGAACAGCGCCAGCATGGTGGCCCCCATCAATCCAAACCAGACCACTGCCCAGGGATGCGCGACATTCAGATCGACACCGGGATACAGCCACATGGCGAGCGCCACGGCGGCGCCCACCATCACTGCGCGTGTGACCGCTGCGGCAACGATGCCCAGCATCAATTCCGCATTGGAAATGGGCGGCATGAGCAAATCAATGATTGTGCCCTGCATCTTTCCGGCCAGCAGGCTGAAGCTGGAATTGGCAAAGGCATTCTGCATCATGCCCATCATAATCAGGCCCGGCGCCACAAAAGTGCCGAACGGCACGCCCAGCACTTCGCGGCCTTCTCGCCCTAGCGCCACGGTAAAAATCACCAAGAATAGCAGCGTTGTGACCGCTGGAGCCCAAACAGTCTGCGTCTGCACCTTGAGAAAGCGGCGGATCTCCTTAATATAGAGACTCCACAGCCCGATCCGGTTGATACCGGTGATCTGCGGCTCCCCCTTAGGCGGGAATTGGCGTTTGGTACTTTTCACGGTGCCCGCGAACTCGGCGGAAGCGGCTTTGCCCATTCCGGCGGTTTCAGATGCTTGTTCAGCCATAGGAGAGCGCCTATCTTGAGCGGAGCGGGCTGGCAAGAATTACGACACGCGGCCCTTCATTGTCGCGGTGGATACACGATTGGACAAGATTGCATGAGTTGGACGGAAGAACGCATTGGGACACTCACCAAATTGTGGGAAGGCGGCTCCACAGCCAGCCAGATCGCTGAGGAACTTGGCGGCGTCTCGCGCAATGCAGTGATTGGCAAGGCGCACCGCTTGGGCCTGAAGGCACGCCCTAGTCCGGTGAAAGCCAAGGACAAGAAAAAGCCAGCCCCTAAGAAGAAGGTTGCAGCTGCACCCGCAGCCAAGCCTGCCGTTCGCAAAGTTGTTGCGCCTGCGCGCAAGGCGGCGCCACCAGCGGATGAAACCAATGCCAAGCCTGCCGCTTCTCCGGCGCAGTCGGGCATTCCAAGTCAGCCGATGCCAAACAAGCAGAACGATCTGCCCAAGATCGTATCCTATGGTCCGGGCGGTTTCCTGCGGCAGGGCCCAGGTGACCAGCAGCCTCCCATCCCGCCAGCTCCGCCGCGCCGATTGGTTCCAGCCAAGCCGAGTCCTGAAATGGCTGACAAGACCAGCCTGCTCGATCTGAATGAACGTGTCTGCCGTTGGCCAATGGGCCATCCTGGCGAGCCGGATTTCCATTTCTGCGGCGTCAAAGTGAACCCCGGATTCCCGTATTGCGTTGAACATTGCGGGCGGGCCTATCAGGCACAGCTGCCCCGGGGTGCGCGCCGTCCCCCACCGCCTCTGCCGTTTGGTGGCCCCAGAGTCCGATAGGGCGCTCGCTAAGGCCTCCCCGACTACGCCGATACAGGCACGAACAGGCCCGCCGCGTCACAATCGACCGGCGGGTTCTTCGTATCTGCCGTTTGAATATAGCGACGCGCAAAAAAACGCCCTTCCGGAGGGGGGCTCCGAAAGGGCGTTTGTAAAAGTATCTGCAACAAGCTTTTAACAGCCGACCGCCGATAATTCGGCATCTCAAGTGTGGAACCCAAGACGCCTAGACCCTGCAAAAATCCCACGGTGCGACCCGAAGTCTTTGCAGCGCCTCTGGACATGCATATATGCAACCCAATCCCTATCGTCATGTTACGTAATCGCTTGAATCTTAACTATTTACCCGATTTTACATTTGAGATTTCGATATCTCAATGTCGCGGCTCGTCGCGTTCTCTCGCTCTTTTAGCGAGTTCGACGACCTCTTGGCTCGCAACCAGCCCCAGCGAATAGGCTCTCACGCAAGCGGCTGTGCGGTCAGTCGTACCCAATTTGGCAAAAATGCGCCGGATATAGGCATCAATAGAAGACCGTGAGACTCCGATGATTTCAGCCATGGCCGGATTGCTCTTGCCCGAACACATCCAACTCAGCACTTCCAATTCCCGATTGGAAAGCGGCGTGATGTCGATGTGTTCGCGCATGATATGGCAATACCGCTGAAACGATGTCTGGCCGATCTGATGGACAGTTAGAAGCACACCGTCGGATGGCCGATTTGCGCCAGTCCATGCAGCACCCAGAAAGCTTGCCCGCCCGTGCGGCCCATAGCACGCAACGCCAATACCCCGCGCCAATCCGTATCGCGCTGCGATTTGCAAGTAGCGGCGTTCTTGCTTGGTCAATCGGCCTTTCGGCAAGTCGTCTGGCCAATAAAATGCATTACCGAACTCAAAAGAGAGCGATGGCAAGGGATCCACCAAGTGAAGCCGGGCGCGATAGTGGCGTTCCCACACGCGCGGCAGCCCCAAATTGTTAAGCAAGCGGCCCGCTCGCATATCGCGGGCAAGCGGCGCGACAAAGAATGCGGCATCAATCCCGCATAAAGCCAATGCTCGCATGACTTCTGCACGCAGGCCAACCACATCAGCAGCATCCCGGACTGCCCCGAGCGCCTTGACTATGGTATCACTGTTCAACTGCATCGCCTGACCCCCTAAGCGGCGTGATGCGACTTATCAGCCGCGCGGCGAAAGCGCGCATTGCGTCGGCTGATACTGGGTCAAGTCTGTCACGCTTGATCATGCGTTGCAAATGCACAGTCCAAATCCTTAATATAGTGAATAACTTTTGGTCTCTTTTGCGTTTGGCCCCACATCGACTCGGGTCGCAAGAGTGATTGCAAAGTGTCTCTGGCCCAAGTTTCCTTGAATGTCAGCCTGCCAAGTGGCAGCAAGGCCGCATCGCATATCCTGCGCGTTTCAGCACAAGTTTCAGGAGCCACAAGCACATGTCATTTTCCCTCTACGAAGCCACTATTCCCACAATGATCCAGCTTCTCAGCGCTGGTCAGGGATGGATTGAAAAGGCGAAAGACTGCGGCATTTCACCACAAGAACTGGCGGATACTCGCATGGCAGAAGATATGCTGCCCTTCGCCTATCAGGTGAAAAGCATGGTGGTGCATTCGGTCGGCGCAATCGAAGGCGTGCGCAGCGGTTCATTTTCTCCCGACATGGAAGACCCCGCGACCGATCTGGAGCAAATGCGGCTTAACCTTGGTGCCGCGGAAAACACACTGCGCGCGCTTACCAAAGGAGAAGTCGATAGTTTTGTCGGAGGCGAGACGCGCTTCGTATTCGAACGCGCCAAAATCGACATGCCGTTTGCCAGCGAAGACTTCCTGCTCAGCTTCAGCCAGCCGAACTTCTATTTTCACGCGACCACCGCTTACGGCATTCTGCGCATGAAAGGTCTAAAGATCGGCAAAATGGATTACATGGGCGCCCTGCGGATGAAGCAGGGGTAACTGAGGGTAGCGCAGCGGGCCTAACGCCTTCGTGCAAACCAGATGGTGTGATGCGGGCCTTTGTTGTTGGGCCGCGCACGCACGGTGCGCACATCAACTTGCAACCGCGCATCACGCAGTCGGGCAGTAAATTTGTGATCAGGCGCAGCTGACCAGATCGCGATGATGCCGCCCGGTTTCAGCGCATCTCGCATACGGGCGATGCCGGTGCGGGTGTAGAGCCGTTCATTGCCTTCACGCACGATGCCATCGGGGCCATTGTCCACATCCAGCAGGATCGCATCGAAGCCCGGCGTGGTTCCGTCCACAGCGTCGTCGATAAGCGCAGCGACATCTGCCAGTACAATTTCGCCGCGCGGATCGCTCAGGCAATCGCCCGTTAAATCCGCAAGCGGGCCTTCTGCCCATTCGAGGATTTCCGGCACGACTTCCGCCACGACAACGCTGCCGCCTGCGGGCAGGTTTTCCAGCGCGGCGCGGTAAGTGAAGCCCATGCCATATCCGCCGATAAGAATGCGCGGCGCGGGCGTATCGAGCTGTTCCAGCGTAAGCTTTGCCAGCTGTTCCTCGCTGAATTGCATGCGGGTGCCCATCAGCTCGTCACGGCCAAGCATGATAATGAAATCACGGCCATGGCTGACCAGTGTCAGCGTATCGCCGCCGGGTATCTGTGCTGTCGCTATTTTTACGCGTGGTAACATGGTGTCCGCCTAGATGATTTCGTCTTCGTCGAACAGTGGATCATCAAGTGCTGCCTGCTCTATCAGGTTGAGCCGGTCATCCGCCGTTCCCGGTGCCTGAACCTGTGCCACATGCATCAGCGCGTCGCCCTGATTGACCACTGGCAAATTGGTTCGGCCGATGATGATGCCTGAAAGCGGCGCTGGAATTTCCAAATCGCGGTCGCCGAAGGGATCAGAGATAGTCCCCAGAACTTCGCCCTCCTCCACCATTTGCCCGGTCGCGCGCACGGCGCGGAAAATGCCGCCTTCGGGCGCCCTCACCCACTGCGTACGCCTGCTGCGCACCGGCTTGGCAGCGCGCGCAACTTGCTTGCGAACGCCCATGCCCAAATGCGACATGACGCGCAGTATGCCGCGCACGCCGATGCGGATGGCGAGTTCGTCAAAACGCAGAGCTTCACCCGCCTCAAACAAGAGAACATCGCAATCGCTATCCGCAGCGGTCTGCCGGAGTGATCCCTCGCGCAGTCTGGACACCAGAATTGCTGGAGGGCCGAACACTTCCGCCAGTTCAGCTGCGACGGGGCGGTCTTCGCTGATGCGCAATTGCGGCAGATTGGTCCGGTGCAGCGCGGCCGTGTGCAGATCGACGCCAAAATCGGAACGCTCAATGATTTCGGTGCGGAAGGCATGAGCCAGCTGTGCTGCCAGCGAGCCTTTGGCAGTTCCGGGGAAGCAGCGATTGAGATCACGCCGATCTGGCAGATAGCGTTGGTGCGCGATGAAGCCGAAAACATTGACGATGGGGATGCACAGCAGTGTGCCGCACAGCCGGTTGGGCGATACTTCACCCAGCAGACGGCGGATGATCTCAACGCCCATAATCTCATCGCCGTGCACCGCTGCGCTGACGAACATGATCGGTCCCGGTTTTTTCCCATGGATGACCCGGACCGGCAGAGAGATTTCAGTGTCACTCGACAGGCGGCTGATCGGGATTTCAATGGTCGCGGTTTCTCCGGGCGCAACGCTTGTGCCGCAAATTACGAATGGTTCACGACTGATCTTCGGCATTGTTGAAGCCTTGTTGGCGGACCCTGACATGGCCCTTTGAAAAAAGAAAAGGGCTGCGATCGCTCGCAGCCCTTTCCCTATAGTATGGTTGGATGGATTAGTCGTCCTTCAGGAAGGCTGGCATGTGGTCGGCACCGCCGCCACTGTCCTTGCCGCCGCCATCATTCTTGCGAGGACCACGATCACCGCCACCGCGCGGGCCACGGCCACCGCCGCCGCCGCCGCCGCCGCCACCACGTGGGCCACGACGATCACCGCCGCCGCCACGCGGCTTGCTTTCGCGAGGAGGACGGGTGTCTTCCAGTTCTTCGCCAGTTTCCTGATCGACAACACGCATCGACAGGCGAACCTTGCCGCGCTGATCGATTTCGAGAACCTTGACCTTCACTTCGTCCCCTTCGGAAACGACGTCGGTCACCTTCTCGACACGCTCGTTCTTCATTTCGGACACGTGGACGAGACCGTCCTTGCCGCCCATGAAGTTCACGAATGCACCGAAATCGACGATGTTGACGACCTTGCCGTCGTAGATCTTGCCGACTTCGGCTTCCTCTACGATGCCTTCGATCCACTTGCGTGCAGCATCAATCTGGTCGCTGTCGGAAGAGCTGATCTTGATCACGCCTTCGTCATCAATGTCGACCTTCGCGCCGGTTTCCGCAACGATCTCACGGATGACCTTGCCGCCCGTGCCGATGATATCGCGGATCTTCGACTTGTCGATCTGCATGGTTTCAATGCGCGGAGCATGACGGGAAACCTCGCCGCGGGCATTGCCCAGCGCCTTGGTCATTTCACCCAGAATGTGCGCGCGGCCGGCTTTCGCCTGTTCCATTGCGCTCTGCATGATTTCCTTGGTGATGCCAGCGACCTTGATGTCCATCTGCAACGACGTGATGCCGGTTTCCGAACCAGCCACCTTGAAGTCCATGTCACCAAGGTGATCTTCATCACCCAGAATGTCGGACAGAACGGTGAATTCATCACCTTCAAGGATCAGGCCCATCGCAATACCGGATACCGGACGATCAATCGGGACACCTGCATCCATCATCGAAAGACAGCCACCGCAAACCGTCGCCATTGAAGACGAGCCGTTGGATTCGGTGATGTCTGACAGCAGACGGATTGTGTAAGGGAAGTCTTCATGGGCAGGCAGCACAGGGTGCAGCGCGCGCCATGCCAGCTTACCGTGGCCGGTTTCGCGGCGGCTGGTGAAGCCAAAACGACCAACTTCGCCGACCGAATAGGGCGGGAAATTATAGTGCAGCATGAAGTGATTGTACGAAAGGCCTTCCAGCCCGTCGATCATCTGCTCTGCATCTTTCGTGCCCAGCGTGGTGGTACAGATCGCCTGCGTTTCACCGCGAGTGAACAGTGCCGAACCGTGCGTACGGGGCAGAAGGCCAACCATCGCTTCAATCGGGCGAACTTCGTCGGTCTTACGGCCGTCGATACGCTGGCCGTCTTTCAGGATAGCACCGCGAACGATTTCAGCTTCCAGCTTTTTGACTGCCTTGTTGGCGGTCATCTGCGTCTGGCCGTCTTCTTCGGCGAAGGCTTCCTTGCCCTTGGCGCGGGCGAGATTGAGAGCATCGCTGCGCTCGCTCTTGTCGGTCAGCTTGTAAGCTGCGGCAATATCCTTGCCGATGATGCCGCGAAGCTTTTCCTTGATCGCCGCGGTGTCGTCCGAAAGGTCGACTTCCCACGGATCCTTGGCAGCCTGCTCAGCCAGATCGATGATGGCACCGATAACCTTGCGGCTTTCGTCATGCGCAAACATGATCGCGCCGAGCATTTCTTCTTCGTTGAGTTCCTTGGCTTCGGATTCAACCATCATCACTGCGTCTTGTGTCGCAGCAACAACGAGGTCGAGACGGCCTTCGTCGAAGATCGTGTTTACAGCCGGGTTGAGGACATATTCGCCATCAACAAAGCCGACGCGTGCTGCGCCGATTGGGCCCATGAACGGCAGGCCGGAAATGGTCAGGGCAGCAGAGGCTGCAACCATCGCAACAATATCCGGCTCGGTTTCGCCGTCATACGACAGAACCTGACAGATGACGTTGATTTCGTTGTAGAAGCCTTCGGGGAAGAGCGGGCGCACAGGGCGATCGATCAAACGCGAAGTCAGTGTTTCCTTCTCCGTCGCGCGGCCTTCGCGCTTGAAGAAGCCGCCGGGGATACGGCCCGCAGCGGAGAATTTTTCCTGATAGTGAACGGTCAGCGGGAAGAAATCCTGGCCCTCACGAACACTCTTGGCGGCGGTCACGGCGCACAGCACCACAGTTTCGCCATAGGTGGCCAGAACGGCGCCGTCGGCTTGACGGGCGATTTGGCCTGTTTCGAGGGTGAGGGTCTTGCCGCCCCACTCAATCGATACGCTTTTCTTGTCGAACATGTATTTTCCTTATTGAACCCGCCCGCCACATTGCGATGCGGGGCCTATTCTGTCTGGTTGTAACGCGGACGCAGAAACCGGTTTCCGCTTTCTGCTGCGATACTTCCAAGTTCCGGGGGAACCGTCCCGGTACGGTGCGGGGCGCTTGTAAGCCCCAAGGCCAGCAGCCGGACGCCGCCAAACCCCAAATGCGAGAAAGGCGGCCCGTTGGAGCCGCCTTTTTCACGAAACTGTTATTTACGAAGACCCAGCTTCTGGATCAGCGCGTTGTACCGCGCCAGATCTTCTTTCTTCAGATAAGCCAGCAGCGAACGACGCTTGTTGACCATCTTCAGCAGACCACGGCGGGAATGGTTATCCTTGTGGTTGCCTTTGAAGTGATCGGTCAGATTGCGAATGCGCTCTGTCAGGATCGCTACCTGTACTTCAGGGGATCCGGTGTCACCGTCAGTCTGTGCATTTTCAGCAATGACTTCGGCTTTGCGTGTCGCTGTAATCGTCATATAATTCGTACCTTCCGCAGTATCTTTAAAGATTGAACCCCCGCACGACTTTCATCGCGCCCCCGACAAGTTCAACCAATGCCACCGGAACATCGTCCAGCTTGGCAAAGTAGAGCCCATCGGGGTGGGGCAGATCAGAAACGACCCGGCCTTGTCTGGCCGCCTGCGCACTTGTCTGATCGAGAGCGAGAACCGGGATACCGTCCAGCCCCGCCTCCAGTGACAGGAGGTGGTCTTGAAGTGGCGCGCCCTTACCGATTTCGTTGAGCATGTCCAGCGAAATCGCTTGGCTTTCGGTGAACGGACCCGCCTGCGTACGCCGTAGGTAGGTAACGTGACCAACCGTGCCAAGGGCCCGCGCGATGTCCCGTGCAAGAGAACGGATGTAGGTCCCCTTCGAGACCCGCGCGACCAGCGTGACCGCGTCAGCCATTTCGAGCGGAGCTTGCGGATCCCAAGGATCAGGCCGCCCCAGCGTTGTATCAAAAGCCGAAACTCCCTCATCCGACAGGTCAGGGCCGGTGAAAGACAGCGAATGGATTGTCACCCGCCGCGTCTTCAATTCAACCTCTTCCCCTGCCCGCGCCAGATCGTAGGCGCGCTTTCCGTCCACTTTCAGCGCGGAGTATTTGGGCGGCACTTGGTCGATCTCGCCCGTGAAGTGTTCACAAATCGCAGCCACTGCGGCGAGCGGCGGGCGGCGGTCAGATGTTGCAGTGACTTCGCCTTCGGTATCGAGCGTGGAAGTCTCCTCGCCAAACTGGATGGTGAATTCGTAAGTCTTGTCGGCATCAAGCATCCGGCCTGTCAGCTTGGTCGCTTCGCCAAGCGCGATGGGCAGAACACCTTCAGCCAAGGGATCGAGCGTGCCGCCGTGGCCGGTCTTGACCTTGCCATAACCCGCCTCCCGCAAAACGCGCTTGGTCGCGCTGACAGCAGTGGTGGAGCCAAAATCACGCGGTTTGTCGAGGATCAGCCAGCCATTGGGCGGTTGCTTGTCACTCACCGGCGATCGCTCCGGCAAGCCCAAGATACTTGTCCATCACCCATTCGACCGGCGGCAGCACGAAGTTCTCCACAATGCCAGCACCGGGGAAGATATAAGGCACGGCGACCAGCAGCACGAACAGCAGCGGGAAGCCGAGCGGGCGGATCTTCTCGTAAACCCGCGCAGCAGAGCGTGGCAGCAGCCCCTCCACCACATGCGACCCATCAAATGGAGGGATCGGCAGCAGATTGAACAGGGCAAGGAAGATGTTGATCGAGATGAAGTAGAACAGACCCGTCACGATCAGATGCGGCTCCCCTTCAGCGCCTCCGGCGAATTGAGGCGCCAGCAGGCCGAGCAACACCGCGCCAATCGCCGCAAGCACGAAATTCGTCCCCGGCCCCGCCGCTGCCACAGCCATCATACCGAAGCGCGGATTGCGCAGGCGTTCTTTAATCACCGGAACAGGCTTGGCCCAGCCGAACACGGGCATTCCTGCCAACGCCAAGGCCCCCGGCACCAGCAGCGTCCCGATTGGATCGACGTGGCGGATTGGATTGAGGCTGAGCCGATTGCGTTCTTTCGCCGTCGGGTCCCCCAGCTTCAAAGCAGTCCACCCGTGGGCAACTTCGTGAAAAACGATGGCGATGATTAAGCAAGGGATCAGAATGCTTGCGAGAATAAGGGTGTCTGTCATTATGACCTAGATGGGGAAGGCTGCAGCAAGGGTAAAGACCTGCGGCAATCTGCATGTTAGCAAACGCCACTTTTGTGACACGGGACACGACGCGACATGAACACTACCGCCGCTGCTGCACCAACGCCGCCAACCGGCTTTCTCGGCTATATTGAGCGTACGGGCAACAAGCTGCCCGATCCGGTGTTCCTGTTCTTCTGGCTGATCGCCATTTTGGTCATCATCTCTATCGCCGCCAGCCTTGCCGGCCTTTCCGCCGCGCATCCGGTTGAAATTGACGAGGCAACCGGCACCAACCGTGTGATCGAGGCTGTCAGCCTGCTCAGTCCGGAAAACATCGCCCGGCTGTGGGTCGAAATGCCCACCACATTCACTCACTTCCACCCATTGGGTTATGTGCTGGTCGTGATGCTGGGTGCAGGCGTGGCAGAGCGGTCCGGCCTGTTCGGCACTGCCATGCGCGCTGGCGTTCGCAATGCTCCCAAAGTTCTGCTGACACCGATTGTGGTTTTGGTTGGGATGCTCGGCAACCTTGCAGCTGATGCGGCCTATGTGGTGCTCATCCCGCTGGCAGGTATTCTGTTCCACGCCGCAGGACGGCATCCGATTGCAGGCATTGCCGCGGCCTTTGCCGGCGTTTCAGGCGGCTTTTCCGCCAATCTGTTCCCCGGCCAGCTCGACGCACTGCTGTTCGGCATTACCGAGGCCAGCGTTGAGACCGTGTTTGGCGATTTCACCGCCAATATCGCGGGCAATTGGTTCTTCATCGTGGCAATGACGTTCGTATTTCTTCCCGTGATCTGGTTCGTGACCGACCGCATTATCGAGCCGCGTCTGGGCAAGTGGGACCCTGCCCGCGCAGGCACCGCATCGTCTGAAGATCAAGAAGACCGCGCGCTTACCACACAGGAGAAAAAGGGCCTGAAGCTGGCCGGTCTGGCAGTGCTTTTCGTATGCGCCTTGTGGCTGTTCTTCACCTTTGGTCCGGGCACTCCGCTGATCAATGAAGATGCGACCCCCGAAGCGCAGTTGACGCCTTTTTATCAGAGCCTTGTCGGCGGTTTCTTCCTGCTATTCCTGCTGGCTGGTTGGGCTTACGGCAAAGGCGCGGGCGTGATTGGCGATCACCGCGATCTGGTGAAGATGATGGCCGGGTCGATGGAAGACATGGCCTATTACCTCGTGCTTGCCTTTGCCGCCGCGCATTTCGTGGCGATGTTCGCATGGTCGAACCTTGGCCTGATCCTTGCGGTGAACGGTGCGGACTTCCTTGGCGGTCTGGGCCTTCCGGCTTGGGCCTTGCTTGGCGCGATTGTCCTTGTGGCAGGACTGCTCAACCTGTTTGTCGGCTCCGCCAGCGCAAAATGGGCGCTCCTTGCTCCAGTCCTCGTCCCGATGCTCATGCTGCTGGGCATTTCGCCTGAAATGGCCACGGCGGCTTACCGCGTCGGCGATAGCGCGACCAACATCATTACGCCGCTGATGGTGTACTTCCCGCTGATCCTGATCTTCTGCCAGCGCTGGCAAAAGGATTTCGGCCTTGGCTCGCTGGCGGCAACCATGCTGCCCTATTCCATCGGCCTGATGACGATAGGCGTGCTGATGACAATCGGCTGGGTCGCGCTCGACATTCCGCTTGGGCCGGGCGCAGAGGTGTTCATGGAGATTCCGACTGCCGCCACGCCAGCAGTGACCGAGTAGCGACCAAGTGGGAAGACTATGACCGAAGCAGCGGCCCCATCGCAAACGCAGCCGCAAACGCAGGGCGGCTTCCTTGGCTGGATTGAGCGGACGGGCAACCGTCTGCCCGATCCGGTGCTGCTGTTCATCTATTTCATCATTATCCTCATCGCGATTTCCGTGGTGGCGAGCCTTGCCGGATGGTCCGCGCCCCACCCTGCCGAAATCGACCCGGACACCGGCACAAACCGCATCATCACGGTGGAAAGCCTGCTGTCGGAGGCAAATCTGCGCCGCCTGCTGACGCTCGTGCCCGAAACCTTCACGCGTTTTCACCCGCTCGGCTTCGTGCTGGTGGTGATGCTGGGCGCAGGCGTTGCAGAACGGTCCGGCCTGTTCACTGCCGCCATGCGCGCCAGCGTGGCCAATGTTTCGCGTTTCTGGCTGACCCCCGTCATGGCGCTCGCCTGCATGATGGCCAACCACGCCGCCGATGCCGCCTTTGTGGTGATGATCCCGCTGGCCGCGATCATCTATCACGCCGCTGGCCGCCATCCGCTGCTGGGCATTGCAGTGAGTTTTGCCTCCGTATCGGGAGCCTTCAGCGCCAATTTGATGCCGGGGCAATTGGACGCATTGCTGCTGGGTATCACCGAAGCCGCAGTGCAGACCGTGTTCGGTGATTACGCCATCAATATCGCAGGCAATTGGTTCTTCATCGCCGCAATGACCTTTGCCTATTTGCCCGTGATCTGGTTCGTGACCGACAGAGTGATAGAGCCGCGCCTTGGCACTTATGACGAAGCGCTGCGGGGCGAGGACGCTGCGGAGGAATTGCCAGAGCAGGCCACACCTGAGCAAAAGCGCGGGCTTCGCAACGCCGGGCTGACAGCACTTGGGCTGATCGGCCTGTGGCTGTTTCTGTTTTTCGGTCCGGTCACGCCCTTGATCGACCCAAGCGCTCCGCCAGAAGCGCAGCTAAATCCGCTGTACAAAAGCCTGCTGCCGTTCTTCCTGCTGGTCTTCCTGCTGCCGGGATATGCCTATGGCCGCGCCGCTGGAACGATTGGCAATCACCGCGATCTGATCGGGATGATGGCGGATGGAATGCGGGACATGGCCTATTACCTCGTCCTCAGCTTTGTCGCCGCGCATTTCGTGGTGATGTTCGCTTGGTCCAATATGGGCATCGTGCTGGCGGTGACGGGGGCAGACGCACTGAAAGCCAGTGGCTTGCCGATGTGGGCCATGCTGATCGCTATTATGCTGTTTGGTGCCGCGCTGAACCTGATCATTGGTTCTGCCAGCGCCAAATGGGCGCTGCTTGCCCCTGTACTGGTGCCGATGCTGATGCTGCTGGGTGTCTCGCCCGAAATGACCACGGCGGCGTACCGTGTCGGCGACAGCGCAACCAATATCATCACCCCGCTGATGGTGTATTTCCCGCTGGTCCTGATTTTCTGCCAGCGGTGGAACAAGCATTTCGGCCTTGGCAGCCTGACGGCGCTGATGATGCCGTACTTCTTCGGAATTATGGCTGCCGGACTGGCGGTAACGGTGAGCTGGGTCATTTTCGACATTCCGCTTGGGCCGGGCACCAGCGTGTTCATCGACATTCCGGTCGCCGCCGAGGCAGAGTGACGAAGGTTACACCCTGTCACCCGGAGTGATGGGGCGATTTTCCGCAGAACTGCGCCTTTTTCCGGCCATTTCGGCAGGGTGACACTTTGCATTTGAAAAACGCAGCTTGCCGGGATCAACAGTGTGAAAGAGCTGCCTGGCCCGATGCACGATGCATGGCTTGTAGGACAGGCCAGAGCCTTTAAGCTGCAGGCCATGAAATCACTCGCGATCATCTGGTACAGCTTTACCGGCGGCTCCCGCCAGTTGGCGGAGGCAGCCCGCGATGGCGCGCTGGAGGCAGGCGGTGTGGATGTCCGCTTCCTGCCAGCCGATGAAGCTGGGCCAGCCGACCTGCTGAACGCCGATGGCTATATCTTCGCCTGCCCAGAAAACCTCGCCGCGATTGCCGGAGTGATGAAGGCCTTTTTCGATCGGACCTATTACGATGTGCTGGGCGAAATCGAGGTCCGCCCCTACGCCGCGATAATCTGCGCCGGATCGGACGGAACAAACGCAAGGGCGCAATTGGAGCGCATTGCCACAGGCTGGCGGCTAAAGCGCGTGGCGGACACGCGGATCGTCAATATCGGCGCCCAGACGAAGGAGGAAATTCTGGCGGCGAAGGTGATGGGCGAGGCGGATCTGGCCGCAGCGCGTAGGATTTAATCCGTAGTAGTGAAAAAACAAAACCGAACTCTGGGCAGTGGCCGGGGTATGTAGCCCGCCTTGATGACCGAGATCGGCTGAATGCTACGCGGTTTCCACGGACGCGAATGTTTCGATTTTTTCGATCTTCCCGGAAACCACCAGCACATCTCCCGGCAAAATAAGGGTGTCGGGATCAGCGTGAATGAAGTCCAAGCCCTCTCTTTTCACACCAATCACGGTGACGTCATATTTCTTGCGGCATTCGCTTGATACCAGTGGCAGCCCGACAATCGGTTCCGGAGCAGCTAGCTTGGCTATCGCGAACTCGTCTCCGAAATCTATGAAATCGAGCAGCCGCTCATTGAGAAGCCTTGCGACCCGTTCACCCATCCGCTGTTCCGGGAAGACGACATGCGTCGCGCCGGTGCGCTCCAGAATACGCGCATGTTTGTCATTGATGGCCTTGGCCCAGATGTTCTCAATACCAAGGTCGCTCAACGCCAGAACACTAAGCACGCTTGCCTCGATATCGCCGCCAATAGCAACGACAGCAGCTTCAAAATCGGAAATCCCCAGTTGCTGCAAACAGGTTAAGTCAGTGCAGTCAGCTTCGACCACTTTCGTCAGATCGCTTGCAAACTGGCGCACAAGATCAGGTGAAACGTCGGCACCCAGCACTTCGTGCCCCATCCGCTCCAACGTCTTCGCGATAGCTCCTCCAAAGCGGCCTAAACCGATGACCAGTACGGGATTTCTTTCTCTAGCCGACAATGGGGTTCTCCTCCGGGTAGCGATAGGTTTGCGGCATGGCTTCTAATGCCAATGCCGTGGCAACAGTTATGGTCCCGACCCTGCCAACAAACATCAAACCAACGATGACGAGCTGTCCGGACGGCGGCAATTCAGCAGTTATGCCCGTCGACAAACCCACCGTGGAGAACGCCGATATTGTTTCGAAAATAATGTCTTGAAGAGGCAGCGTAGTGGTCATTGCCAGAAAGATAGTGGACGCGAAAATCATCGCGCCCGCCAAAGTGATCACCGTCAGGGCCTGACGCTCAATCTCGCGGCCAAATCTCCTGCCGAACAGTCCGGCATCTCTGCGCCGCAATATTTCAGCCGAGACAATAGCCAGCAACACAACAAAAGTGGTTATCTTTATGCCTCCAGCGGTACCTGCGCTGCCGCCGCCGATGAACATCAAGAGATAATTCACAAGCAATGTCTCATCACGAAATGCACCGACATCAAGGCTGTTGAACCCAGCGGTGCGCGGCATCACTGAATGAAACATCGCATTGAGCAACTTGCTGCCAACACCCATCGGTCCGAGAGTTTCGGCATTGTCCCATTCCATGGCCAGAATTGAGACGAACCCGGACAGCAAGAGGACAATGGTAGCTGAGACGGTGATTTTTGTGTGCAGGCTCCAGTGCCTCCACCTCAGCCCATTGTGGCGGAGGTCCTGCATTACCGGAAATCCCAGCGCGGTGAGAATTACGGCCAGCATGATCGGGGCAAGAATGACAGGATCATTCTGAAATGCCATCACGCTGTCAGAGTAGCTTGAGAAGCCGGCATTGTTGAAGGCGCTGACCGAATGGAAGACCCCGTGCCATGCCGCTGGTCCGATTTCATAGCCGTAGAACCAATGGAGCCGTGCCGTAAGTATGGCGGCGACCACGATTTCCACAACAACCGTGATTATCAGCACAAGCTTGAGCACGCTCCCCGCATCGCCAGCTTGCAACCGGCTTCGCTCAATTTGCGTTGCCATCCGATCGCGCAGGCCAAATCCGCGCCCAGCCATCAAGCCGAGCAAAGTAGCAGCGGTCATGATTCCAAATCCACCGATCTGGAACAGCAGCAGGATTACGACCTGGCCGAAAGGGGACCAGAATGTCGCGGTATCAACGACGATCAGCCCGGTAACTGCAACGGCCGATGTCGAAGTAAATAAAGCGGTCATCAATGGCGTTGCTGAGCCATCGGCGGTCGCTGCTGGAAGGCTTAGAAGGACTGTCCCAAACCCAATCGCTGCAAGGAAGAGGAGCGGGATGAGTCTAATGGGGTCTCGGAATGCAGTCACCACACGGCTATGCGGCCAACCACTTCAATCGTAAATAGAAATGTCAGCAATCGGGTCGATGGCTGAACGTCCGCTTTCCGGTCGCACAGCAGAGACAGCCGCTACATTTCCGGCCCCGAACTATCGATACATAGCGAGTTGTTTCGCAAAGTGCCGTCTGCAGAGTGCCACATAGCGTTCGTTGCCACCGATTTCGGTCTGCGCGCCCTCGCCCACGGCTTCGCCTGTATCGGACATGCGCAAATTCATCGTAGCCTTGCGCCCGCAATGGCACACGGCTTTCAATTCCTGCAGGCTATCCGCCACCCCCAGCAGCACCGCAGAACCGGGGAACAGATCGCCGCGGAAATCCGTTCGCAGGCCGTAACACAACACGGGCATGCCCGCCTCATCCGCCAGCCGCGCACATTGCCAGACCTGCGTGGCGGTGAGGAACTGCGCTTCGTCTATCAGCACGCAGGCGAGCGGCGTTTCGGCGTGCTGTGCGCTGATCTCGGTCCACAAATTGGTGCCGGGGGTAAAGCGCCGCGCATCTGCTTCCAAGCCGATCCGGCTGGCGATGGCGGCATCTGATCGCGTATCGATCGCGGCGGTCCACAGCATGGTGGCCATCCCGCGCTCCCGGTAATTGAAGTCCGCTTGCAGCAGCGTCGTCGATTTGCCCGCATTCATGCTAGCGTAGTAAAAATAGAGCTTGGCCATGCCCGCTGGTATGAAAGGAAGGGCGGCCTTTCGACAAGCTCAAGGTAGCGTGTTGTTGGGGACTTTAGTCCTCTTCCTCGATATCCCGTCGCACTTTGGGATCATCCAGCAATTGCTCGATCCGGCTGGCCTCGTCAAAACTTTCGTCAGCGCGGAATTGCAATTTGGGCGCGAATTTCAGGCCAAGGCGCTGGGCAACCTCGCGCTGGAAGAAAGCGGTGTTGGTGCGCAGCGCCTTTACGATAACCGCCTCGTCCTCGCCCAGCAGCGGCTTCACATAGACCTTTGCATTGCGCAGATCGGGCGACATGCGGACCTCTGTCACGGAAATGCTGGAAGCGCGCAGTGTCGGATCATGCGCCTCTTCCCGCGCCAGCAATTCGGACAGGATATGGCGCACACGCTCGCCCACCTTCAACAAACGGACGGATTGGTCTTCGGGGGCGGAGTGGCGGGCCATTATTCTTCCATCTTGTCCAATATGCGCTGCAGGGATCGCATGTTGCGCGCCGTGCCGCGCGTTTGCATGCGGCGTTCGATAAAATCGCCGGTCAATTTGCTGGTCCCAACACCGGCTGCATAATCAATGTAGAGGCAGCGCGGCCCCTTGGCGATGCGTTCCGGCCCGCGTCCACCTTTTCCGCGTCCGTTGTGGTCGTAGATCAGCGCGTCAAAACCGCCATCATCGACTTCGCCGTTCAGGAACAGCGTGTGGACCAGCTTCTCTTCTCCATCACCGCGAAACGGATTGTCTTCAATGGCAGAGCGAACCTCCGCGGCATTGCGCACGGCAGCGAAGGTTTCGAAACGGAAGCGATCCTGCACGATGAAAGCGAGCATTTCCGACAGTCCATCGGTCGGGCGCTCGTCATAGGAGAACAGGACATTGCCGCTGGCAACAACGGTTTCGATGTCTTCCAAATCCTCGCGCTCAAGCGCCTCGCGCAATTCCGCCATGGTCAGCCGATTGCCGCCAACATTCATGCTGGCGAAAAAGGCGACGTAGCGTTGCATTACGCGTCTGCGGCGGGCTTTTCCTCACCCTGCCCCTCTTGACCGGGCCAGCCGGTCGGGATCGTGGTTGCCGTTGCACGGGCGCACAGCTTGCCGCTGGCATCGAACAATTCGCTTTCGACAAAGGCCACGCGCCGGCCAGCCTTCACCGCGCGCGCTTTGACCGTGACCCGCTCCAGCGGGACCGGACGCAGCAGCGACAGATTGATGTCGAGCGTCAATTGCAGCTTGCCCTGCGTGGCTGCGTAAACCGCGGCGCCCATTGCCTCATCCATAGGTCCGGCCAGCAATCCGCCCTGCACTGACCCACGCATATTCGCGAATTCTGCAGGAGGCGTGAAGGCCATTTCCACCGTCATGGACGCTTCATCCATACCAATAAATTCCGCGCCCATCAGCTTGGCAGACGGCCATTGCATCATGTTCGTTGGTGCTTCGGTCATTCCAACTCCGCCCCCTCCCGCGAACGGGAGGGGAATTTAGACTTAGAGCGTGCGCTCTTCCTCATTCACCTCATACACTTCCAGCTGATCGCCAGCCTTGATGTCGTTGGTGTCTTCCAGCACCACACCGCATTCGAGGCCCGCACGGACTTCGTCCACATCGTCCTTGAAGCGCCGCAGCGAAGCGATGGTGGTTGCAGAGACGATAACGTCTTCGCGGGTGAGGCGAGCGTGCAGACCCTTGCGGATGACGCCTTCCTCGACCAGCAAACCAGCCGCCTTGTCCTTCTTGCCGGACTTGAACACCTCTTTGATCTCTGCACGGCCAACAACGGTTTCGACCTTGAGCGGGCCAAGTTCCCCCAGCAATTCGCCGGTGACTTCGTCAGTCAGGTGGTAGATCACATCGTGGTACATCATCCGCACGCCGTCACGCTTCACCAATTCGCGCGCCTTGGCATTCGGACGCACATTGAAGCCGATGATCGGGGCCTTGGAACCTGCCGCCAGTTGCACATCCGTTTCCGTGATTGCGCCAACGCCTGCGTGCAGGACGCGGACCTTGATGTCATCATTGGAAAGGTTGTGCAGCGCCGTGGTGATAGCCTCTACAGAGCCTTGAACGTCTGCCTTCACCAGCACCGGCCATTCGACCACGTTCGATGTGTTGAACATCGTATCGAAGCTGGTGGGGGCGAGAGCCGTACGTTTTTCGGTGGCTTTTTCACGGCGGTATTCCGCCACTTCGCGGGCGCGCTGCTCGTTTTCAACCACGGTCAGCACTTCGCCAGCCGACGGCACGCCGCCAAGGCCAAGGACTTCAACCGGCATCGAAGGGCCAGCTTCCTTGATCTGCTTGCCAGAATCGTTGACGATGGCGCGGACCTTGCCGCTTTCGCTGCCGACGACAAAAGTATCGCCGCGCTTCAGCGTACCGCGGTTGATCAGCACGGTGGCCACAGGGCCGCGGCCCTTGTCCAGCTGCGCCTCGACCACGGTGGCTTCCGCTGCACGATCAGGACGTGCCTTCAGCTCCAGCAATTCAGCCTGCAGAGCGATCTTTTCGATCAGCTCTTCCAGACCTGTGCCCTTGGTCGCGGAAACTTCCACGTCCTGCACTTCACCGGACATGGCCTCAACCATCACTTCATGCTCCAGCAAACGCTCCCGAATTTTCTGGGCATTGGCTTCGGGCTTGTCGATCTTGTTGATCGCCACGATCATGGGCACACCTGCGGCCTTGGCGTGTTTGATCGCCTCGATCGTCTGTGGCATAATGCCATCATCGGCTGCCACAACCAGCACCACAATATCGGTGACAGTCGCGCCGCGTTGACGCATTTCGGTAAAGGCCGCGTGGCCCGGCGTATCGAGGAAGGTGATCTTTGATTTGTCCTTCGTTTCGATCTGGTAGGAACCGATATGCTGGGTAATTCCGCCAGCTTCGCCTTTGGTCACATTGGTGCCGCGTAGCGCATCCAGCAGACTGGTTTTGCCGTGATCGACATGACCCATAATGGTTACCACAGGCGGGCGCGGCTTGAGCGTTTCTTCGGGATCCTTGTCCTCTTCAACTTTGATATCGACGTCATCTTCGGAAACACGCTGGATCGTATGGCCAAACTCTTCGACCAGCAATTCGGCGGTGTCCTGGTCAATCGTTTGGTTGAC